>Ga0075661_106_pt1 | contig 29083 bp, 29 predicted proteins | sample RifGroA1_FD_68406 | JGI IMG/M metagenome (GOLD analysis project Ga0075661, IMG submission 68406) | Microgenomates (Gottesmanbacteria) bacterium GW2011_GWA1_48_13
CTCTTTGCTCTCACGTATTCCACCATTTCCCCGGTTGTTTCTTTCGGCTTGCCGGTATTGATGAGAAAAAAGTGATGAAGATTTTTGGGTAATTTCATTGGCAATTGCCACATGCTTTTCAAAGTTTCCAGCTCCCGCCGGTACCAAATAAATCCGCCAAACGTCACCGCGGTATTATCTCCGCCCGAAGGCGACCCGTGCATCTTTTTTTCCGCCTCATACGCCAGTTGATTGATAAGCGTGGGGTTCCAAACTTTTCTCAAAAAATACATGAGAGCGCCAACGGTACCTACTGCCACTGCCGCAGACGAGCCAAGATGGTACCCTGCCGGAACCTGCGATTCAATTGTAATTTTTATGGGTGGCAACTCTTTGAGTTTAACGTGGTCCTGCACAACACCAACAATATGCCGCACATAATCCGTCGGTTCGGTCGAAACTATCTCTGTTTGATCACTTTTAACTTTTGATTTATATCGTTGCTCTTTACTCTTTGCTCTTTGCTCTTCTACAGTTACTTGTAAGCGTAGATTTATAGCCGCAAGCAATGCCGGCTTCCCATACACTACGGCATGTTCGCCCATAAGATGCACTTTGCCCGGAACGGAAACGGTTACCATAGGGGTTTTACTTTTATTCCGTATGGAATGACGCCTTCCGTTGAAGGCTGCACCACACGGCGGATTACTGTAATAACCTTCATGCCTATCAAGCCTTTCTTCCCAACCTGTCCGCCAACTGGCGGATCAACCAATTGCGCCATGATCCGTTTGCCTTCAAGCTGGACCAGCACCACCGGATACGGCGCCTGATCGCTAAATCCGGCTGGCGGCACACGCACCATGGTCCACGAAATAATCACGCCTTTCTTACCTAAAAGGCTTGCAATCTTTCCTTGATTTCTCCAAATTTTAACTGGACTATTCATATAGTAAAGTTTAGAGCGTAGAGCTTAGAGTTTAGTTTTTACTAAGCTCTAATCCCTAAACCACTAAGCTCTCTTCAATATATGTACCACTGCGGTGGCCCCGCTTCCTCCCACATTATGTGCCAAGCCAACATTAACACCACTCACCTGCCGCTTTCCTGCTGTCCCGCGCAGTTGCTCGACTAACTCTACCACTTGCTTGACGCCCGTTGCGCCCACCGGATGTCCGCAGCCTTTTAATCCTCCGGAGGGATTTACCACAAGTTTTTTCGATTTTCCCAACGTCGTGTCTCCGGAGGCAATTGCCTTTGCTGCTTTCCCTTTTTCGTAAAATCCCAAATCTTCCATCGCCAACACTTCCGCAATCGTAAAACAATCATGCACTTCCGCCATATCAACATCTTTTGGTTCAATTCCCGCTTGTTTGTATGCCTTTTTTGCCGCTTCTTTGGTTGCTTTAAGTTCGGTTAAACTCTCCCTTTGTGCCAGTCCCAGCGTATCGGTTGCCACCGCCGATGCAACTATCTCAACATCTTTGCTCTTTACTCTTTGCCCTTTGCTCTTTGCCGTGAGTATCACGGCGCTTGCTCCGTCACTAATCGGCGAACAGTCCAGAAGCTTTAAAGGGTCGGCAATTTTACTACTTCGCATCACTTGTTCTACGGTCAACGCATTATGAAACTGCGCGTTGGGATTAAGTGTTGCATGGAAATGATTTTTGGCGGCAACTGCAGCTAACTGTTCTTCACTGGTTCCAAATTTTGCCATATGCGCCCGGGCCAACATGGCATACAGCCCCGGAAATGTGGCACCAGCCAGCCGCTCTTCTTCGCTTCCTGCACCCATGAGCGCTGTTGCTACATCTTCCGGCTTATGGTCTGTCATTTTTTCTACGCCAAGAACCGCCACGGTTTTGTATTGTCCGGACAATATACCGGCAACTGCTGCGTGAATAGCCAATCCTCCCGAAGCACACGCGCCTTCGATTTTAAAAGCCGGGACACCCAAGCCCAGCTCGTCGGCAAAAAATGCACCCAAATGCTCCTGTCCGCCAAGCATGCCCGAGAGCATATTGCCCACAAACAACGCCTCTACGGCAGCAGGTTTGATCCCTGCATCTGTAAGCGCCCCGCCTACTGCTTCCCGCGCCAACGTCCGGGGAGAAATTCCCCATAGTTCGCCAAATTTAGTAGTAGAAGCGCCTATAATATAAATTTTCATAATCCGATGCTAATATACGAATTGATACTAATACTACGAATATATTCGTATAATTCGCATGCATTCGCATATTGGTATCGCATCTAAATCTTGTGCGTCTGTTTCAAATACTCCACATAATCCACATACGTTTTCTTTTCCATCTGTTCTCTTACTGTCTTATTGTCTTTCTGTCTTACTGTCTGAAATTGCCGCAACGCGGCAGTCGCTTCCCAAAGAAACCCGTCGCTTCCGGCCCCCGACCCATACGACACCATAAAAATTTTCTGTCCCGGTTTGGCGATATCCAGTACCGCGGCAAGCCCCAGCATGGCAGAAGCAGAGTACGGATTGCCGATGTGATCAACCGTTAACGAAGGTGCCAGCTGCTCCGGAGTAAACCCAAGCCTTTTGGCAACATCACGCGGAAATTTGCCGTTAGGCATATGAAACACGCAATAATCAACGGTTTCTGGAGTTATCTTTGTCTTTTCCATAATTAAACGAGCTGCTCCCATCACGTGGGCAAAATAGGCGGGTTCTCCGGTAAACCGGCCGGCATGCGAAGGATAGCGTATGCCATCCCGACGCCAAAAATCCGGTGTATCGGAGGAGTACGAAGTATACGCGAACAATTCTGCAATCACCCCCTTATCTCCCTTACTTCCCTTATTTCCCCCAAGAAGAAACGCCGCTCCTGCGGCAGCTGACGTATATTCCAGCACATCATGCGGCTTGCTTTGCGCCGTATCGGCTCCAATTGCCAATCCATACCGGATGTGGCCGGAGGCAATAAGTCCGGCAATTGCCTGCATGCCGGCAGTCCCTGCTTTACAGGCAAATTCTAAATCCGCAGCCAAATAGTTGTTGCCAATCCCCAAAAGCTCTCCCACAATCGTTGATGTTGGGTTGACGGCATACGGATGGCTCTCCGACCCCACAAAGAGGGCTTCTATCTCCCCTCTCTCCCTTATCCCCCCTATCGCCCGTATCCCCGCCTCCAAGGCAATCGTCACCGCGTCTTCATCTGTCCCCGGTACGGATTTCTCTGCCACCCCCAATGCGCCGACTACCTCCGACGGCTCCTTTTTCCATGCACGGGCAATATCGGAAACGTTAATCCGGTATTGCGGTATATACGTGCCGTAGGAAACAATGCCAACCATAAAACAATTTTAAATTTTTAGTTCTTAATTTTTAATGCTTTGATGTTTAAAAATTTAAAACATTTCTTCGTTTGATTAAAAATTGAAAATTTCAAATTAAAAATTATCTCTTTCCTCTCGCCAAGGTCTCGTGTGCGCATGCCAGCGTATTGGTCGCAAGCGATGCCAAAAGGGAAATCTCGCCTGCGAGCACTGCCGCTCCCACTATTTCTGCAAATTGCTGGCTATTCTTCCCGTTTTCGCCGGCTGGTGAAGTACCGGCAACACCAAGCAGTTCCAGCGCTTCTTTCTGTGTTGCCAATCCTGTACCGCCCCCCACAGTCCCTACCATAAGATCAGGAACATACACGCTCATGTATAAATCCTCGCCCATAACCTCCGCGGTCGTTATCCCCATGCTCCCTTCCACCACATGCGCGGGGTCTTGTCCGGTTGCCATAAACAGTGCCGCGACGACATTGGCATACTGTGCATTAAATCCCATAGAGCCGGACATCGCCGACCCCATCATGCACTTAGCAAGCCATGTGTCATAGATATTTTTTGCCGTGGTTTTGAGCACACCCTGAATCACGCTGGTCGGAAGGGTTACTTCCGCCCACACCTTGGTACCCCGTCCTTCAATCGCATTGAGCCATGACGCTTTTTTATCCACACAATAATTGCCGGAAAGTGCAATACATGCGACATTTGTTTTTTGTTTTATGTATGCCACCATGGCATTGGTTGCGATCGTCACCATATTAAGTCCCATGGCATCCTGTGTATCAAACACAAACCGGACGAAGCGATAGCGGCCAACCCCACGGGACATAAAGCGTGTAAGGGTAAGGTGCTTCGATGTCTTCTCGGCGATGGTTTTGAGCTCATCAAAATGTTTTTCAAGAAACGTATTGAGCCGGTTGCTTTCTGCCAGATTGTTTACCCGAAATACCGGCCCACGCGTGGCTCCTACCCGATAACTGTCCACAGTTGCACCCCCGCTTGCGGTGATTGCCTTACACCCACGGTTCACCGATGCAACTAATGCGCCTTCTGTAGTAGCAAGAGGAATAAAACAATTTTTAATTTTTAATTTTAAATTTTTAATTGTTAGTGGTCCGGCGATTCCTATCGGTATTTGTGCGGCGCCGATCATGTTCTCGCAATTGCGGCTTGAAGCCACCGCCTCATCCAGCGTAAATGAGCCGATGTTGGGAAGCACCACACCCGCTTCCTTCTCCAAGGCCTTTCTTCGCTCCAAAACCGTTTTGTAATCCCGCAAGTTCATATTTTAATGTTTAAAAAATTGAAACATTTCTTCGTTTGATTGTAAATTGAAAATTGAAAATTATAAAAACGGTATTCTAAATATTCCCATCCAATACATCCCCACGCTGTAAAATGCTAGCAGTGGAATTATTATCCCAGCCACGATGAGGATTTTCCCAAGGTCCAGCTTAAGCCCGAACCGGAGCGTGAGATACGAAAGCGTCAGCTTCCAAAAAAACAGCGTCGCGGAAAACACAAGATACAGGCCGCTAAATAAAACCCCGGCGAAACTGGTCGTGCGGGGCGGCGGCAAAAGCAGGTACAGTAATGAGGTAGTCAAAAACCAAACAAGCGTCGGAACAAGCGTATACCCCCAGGCAACGGCCAGTCCCCGTAACGTTCCTTTTCCCCCAACTATTCCCCCTATCACCCAAGTCACCCCTACTACCCCGATGTATGTCACTCCTACGGCCGCGCCCAACACCACAAACTCGCGGGTCAGTAGGTACGGCCGGAACGCCGCAGTTTTCACCATCGAGGCAATGGCAAAATATCCGGCAAGAATACTGCCGATGAAACCAAGCTCCCACAGGCTTCCTTTTTCCACAATCCGGCGATAGGTTTCATACGGCAGGGTGACAATGCCCACGAGGTTACGGACAAAGGCAATGCCGGAAACCAACAATACTTCTAACATAGTGTGTATAAGGACTGACTTTGCATACAAAGACAGTCCTTCGACAAAACATTAGTCGTAAAGCCAGGCTAAAACCCTCGCCCGCCTGCCATCGCTACGCTCAGGCGTTAGCGGGCAGGTTGGAGACTAAAAACCCTTTTGCAGTATGGAAACCAGGAGCGTAATTGAGGAGCCAAGCAATATGTAAAGACTAATAACGACCAACGATGAACCCAGAACCAACATCGGCCACGGCATGACTTTGAGCCGACCAACCAATGTTTTGTAATACGGCGTTAAGGGTCCCAGTGTTTGTGGCGGCAAATCCGTCACTTCTTCCCACCGTTTCACGAATTTATGATACATGGTATCTGTCATATAGATAAAAATAGCTCCACAAACGCTTTTCTGGCCCGAAATAGCTGCGACTCAGCACTTTTAAAGCTAATTGCAAGCTTTCTGGCAATATCCGAAACCGATCGGTCTTCCACGTACTTCAGCTTTAATATTTGTCGGTATTGCGGCAACAATCCTGCAAACACACGCGCAATTTTTTCCTTCAGCAGCGTCACATCGAATTCCTGTTCGGGGTTAAGAAGCGGGGAAATAAGCGTTTCCAGCTGGGGTACCTGGGAAAAGACAAAGTGCTTCAGACGGCGCCGGCGGTAAAAATCTATAACCTTATGCTGGCAGATGGCAAACAAAAACGTCTGAATGTTACTTTTGCCGTGAAAGTCGCGGATAGCTTCAAGAAATGCATAGAGTGTATCCTGAAGGATCTCGTCGCAGTCTTCGGGGTTGTTTATCTTGCCCCGGATAAACCGGGAAAGCTTAGGTTGGTATGTGCGGTAAAATGCGGCAAGCGCCCGTCGGTCTCGCGTAAGAATCTTTTGGATGAGGTTTCCGTCGTCCATGGATCTGCGTACTATATCACGACTGGCGGTTTTGGACAAATGTGACGAAGTCAACCAGAAGCTGCCGCATATCATCCGACGTATCAAGTAGCACAAGCGCCGCAAGCGCCTTCTTCTCTAATGGTTTCGCTGCTTTATTAAATGCTTCTTCGCTTAACTCTCCGTCCAACATATCGTCCCGAAGCTGAAACAGCTTGCCCGCCGGCACACCGTATTGTTCCCACGTTTTCAACAAAGACAGTCTTTCTGAAAGACTGTCTTTGAACGCAAGACTGCTTCCAATCTGCAGCGGCCGGACGACGCTATACCATGCGGTTTTAAGCTCATCCGCTTTTTCTTTCGACCCACCTATCACATCAAGCATTTGACCATAAACAACTTCTTCTTTCATTTTTTGGTAAAGACTGCGTATATCATCACGAGCGCCCATCAGCTCATCGGCCCACATGAGGGCAAGGTCTCCTGCCAATATCCCCATACTTTCGCCCCATTTTTCATTTTTCACTTTTAATTTTTCATTAAAATATCTATGGATCGTCGGGCCGCCACGGCGCTCTTTGTCCTGGTCCATAATGTCGTCGTGGATAAGTGCAAACGTCTGAAACAGTTCAAGCCCAACCATTGCATACAAAAGGTATTCCGGCATTCCGCTTTTACCTTTGACTGCTTCGTGCCCCACGAAGCAAAGCAGTGGCCGCATCCGTTTCCCGCCGCGCATCGTCATATCGGCAACCTGGTCCACCAGCTCTAACACTCCACCCCCGGGGTGGTGTTGCGCCTGCGGCACACCCCGGGGGTGTAAGAGTCGCTCTGCCTCTTTCCGCTTGCCCGCAAAAAATCGCGCCAGTTCGGCCTCCACTTCGCGCTTCACCATCCGCATCGCCTCTTCAAGTTTCATATATTTTCATTGCTTCATTCTACCATTCATTGGTCGGATTGGGTTATTGGTCGGATTGGTCGGATTTGTTCCCGCCGTTGACACTCATCGTCACCTTCTCTACACTGAAATCATGGACAAAGTTTTTGCCCAAGTGGACATAGGCCAAGCGTTTACTCCCGCTCGATCGTTTCCCACCTTTGGCGATTTGGTGAGTGTGATTGTGAAAAATGCCTTCATGTTTGCCGGCGTCATAACCTTCGTTCTCTTGATTTTTGGCGGATTTGGCTTTATAGTAGGCGCTGGATCCGGTGATACGAAAAAAATGGAACAGGCCCAAAAAACGATCACCGGTGCAGTCGTGGGCCTGCTTCTGGTCGTTGCGTCATATTGGATTATCCAAATTTTAGAAAAAATTACCGGCGTGTCGCTACTTACGCCCAATCTTGGCCTATGAGTTTATTTACAAAAGTATTTGCCCAAACCGCGGACCCGGCCGAGCTGTTTGGTACCGTCCAAAACCCACTACAAACAGCAGAAGGCCGCGGGTATCCCGGCTTGGCCGAGGGCGGCCTTACACTCCTTTTTAGCAATGTCCTGCGGCTTATCTTCGTGGCCGCGGGTATCTATGCGCTTGTTAACTTCATTATGGCCGGGTTCCAATATATGAATGCAGGCGGCGACAGTAAAGCCATGACGGCAGCCTGGGACCGTATTTGGCAATCGCTGTTGGGGCTTATCATTATCGTCGGCTCCTTTGCGCTGGCAGCACTCTTTGGTTATCTTATTTTTGGTAACGCAAACTACATACTCAATCCCACAATTTACGGACCGGCGCAAGCACCAAAATGAAACTCTTAGCACAAGCAGTATTAGAAGAAACAAAGCTTGGTACACTCGGTGGCGAGGGTCTGGGGCCGTTTGGTAAATCCGGACTTTTTAGCGGAGAAGGTGGAGGAGGTATCGCCCTTGCCAAAGTAACCGGCACAATTTCTTCTATCGTCGGCATCATGACGGTGGCCGCGGCTATTTGGTTCCTTATCCACTTTTTGCTCGGCGGGTTTTTATGGATTACGGCAGGCGGGGACAAAAGCAGCCTGGAAAAAGCACGCCACAAGATGACGGATGCATTTATCGGATTCATTATTGTCGTTTCGGCCTGGATCATCCTTGCGCTCATGGGGCAATTTTTTGGCTACGACATCTTGGTCGGCGACCCGGGAGCACTCATAGAAGAACTAAAATTCCAATAATATGAAACTTTTGGCACAACTAAGAAATCCCGTTCTCCCTGACCTGTTGGGCGGCGGAGAAAACATCGGCCCGGAAACATATAACACCGGCGGCACAGCAGCAGGAAAACTCATCGGCAGCCTGGTAGGTGCCATTTTTATCTTTTCCTTCCTCATGGCCTTCATCTATCTCCTGTTGGGCGCATTTAACTGGATTACCAGCGGCGGGGACAAAGCAAAGCTGGAACACGCCCGCGACATGATCACTCAGGCAATTGTCGGTATCATCATCGCAGCAGCTGCGTGGGCCATTGTGAAGCTTGCCGGGTCATTTTTAGGATTGGACCTGGAGGCACTTCCGATCCCAACCATACAGTAGGCTATTGACAAGTACCGAAGCGTTGCACCACAATGGAAAAGGAGGTATAATCATCCTATGAATTTATTCGCCAGCCCAGTATTTGCACAGGCCAGAATTGAACTCAAGCGCCCGGAATCCCAGGTAAAAATTCAGGACGTGGGACAACTGATCAGTGCACTGGTGGGCACACTCCTTATTATTTCTGCACTGCTTGCGTTTTTCTTTCTTATTTTGGGCGGCATCCAGTGGATTACCAGCGGCGGGGATAAAGCAGGCATGGAAGCCGCACGAAACAAAATCACGCACGCCATCGTCGGACTTATTATCGTCGGCGCCGCATGGGCCATCATGATTTTGGTCCAGAACTTCCTGGGCGTGCAGATTATCGGCGGCACCCTGGAATTCCCCAAGCCGTTCGAATAAGCTTCCTTTAAATTCCCCTAGACTCCTTTCTGTCTTTAGGAGATAATAATGTTATGGCAGCATGGACTGGTTGCTTTGAAAACATTGCCAATGCACAAGATGTGGCGACGATTAAGTGTCTGGAACCCTTGTTTCAAAATATCATAAGCGCTGCCATCTCCCTGGCCGGCATTGCTCTTTTTATCATGCTTCTTATTGCCGGGTTTAACTTTCTTTTTGCCGGCGGAGACCAGAAAAAGCTGGAGGCCGCCAAAGGCACGCTGACCAACGCCATCATCGGCCTGGTCGTGATTGTGGCCGCGTACCTCATCCTTCGCACGATCGGCGTATTTACCGGCGTAGACGTCACGACATTTACCATTCCACAGTAACTCTTGTCAATTGACTGTCGCCCTTATTTACCGGATAATAAAATTATGAAATTCTCCCGCCTGCCAATCATCTTATCTTACTGTCTTATCGTCTTGCTGTCTTTTGTTCTCTTGCCGCCCGCTCCCGCCTACGCCTGGATCGATGATCCGTTCGGCGTAGAGTATGACGCGGCACGCAAACAAGGCCAGGTCAACCATGGCGCATATGTTGACAAAACGCAAAAAGCGGCCATGGCATCCGTCGCCTGCCAGATTCTTCCCATTGGTCCGTCAAGTGAAGGCGCACAGGACGGTCTGTGCAGCAATGACCCCGCGCTGGTCCAGGAAATGTACAACAAATCCGTCATCGGAAGCCTGAACGGCTACATTGCCATGATGTACACTAACCCGCCGGCCTCTACCTATGCCTTTTTGCAAGATATGAGCTATACATTGGGATTCGGCACAAAACCCGTCTATGCCCAAGGCGTAGGATTTTCCGGCCTCTCGGCGCTTCTTCCCATCTGGAAGGCATTCCGCAATATCGCATACTTGCTTCTTGCCATCGTCATGATCGTGATCGGCTTTATGGTCATGTTCCGCAAAAAAATCGACCCAAAGACGGTGGTCACCGTCCAAAACGCCCTCCCGCGCATTGTGGTCACCCTACTTCTCATCACCTTCTCCTATGCCATCGTGGGGTTGATGATTGATGTGATGTACTTAGCCTACGCGCTCATCGTCGGTCTCATTGTTTCCTCTAGCAACGGCATATTCAGTCCGGAAACCACACAAACCATGTTAACCGGTAATTGGGGAGAGGCTGTGGGTCTGTGGGGAAGAGGCTTCCGTGCGTTTGACGATGTTTTGCGATTTTTCAATCCTGGATACTTTTCCGCAACCGATCCCTCTTCAATAAATGCTGATGCTACGTCATGGACCACTGTATTAGCTTTGTCCCTTCAAACGCTTGTTGTAGGACTAGAAGGCGTGCTTTTATTTTTGATTCTTTCTGTTATTCTTCTTTTTGCTGTCATTCGGCTCTTTTTTATGCTTATGTCTGCATATATCCAAATAATTGTTTCCCTTCTTACTGCACCTCTCCAAATACTCCTTGAAGCTATTCCTGGTGCAAACACGTTTACTTCTTGGCTCAAAAATCTTACGGCTAATCTAATTGTTTTTCCTGTAACCGCAGCGCTCCTTATGATCGGCGAATTTCTCGCACGAGCAACAAGTAATTCACTAAGTGTTTCAGGTGGCCTCTGGACTCCCCCTCTCTTAGTGGGGTCAGGCTTAATTGGTTCTCAAGTACGATACGGAATTACAGGCGTTATCGGACTAGGCATCCTTTTGGGAATCCCATCAATTGTCAACAGTATCAAAGAAGCGCTTAAGGCCAAGCCGGCTATATCAATGCTTGGCGGTGGCGGCGGACAGGGACTACAAACTGGCATGCAATTAATTTCAACTGCCTTTTATGCATCACAAATGCTTCCAAAAGAACTTAAAGACAGAGTCTTGGGACGAAGCACGAAGCAATAAACAATACCCCACTAGCGACCGCGTTTTTCCCCTGATAATTCCTCTTGTCCTGTTTCTACCACTTTGGCACTAAGTATTCCAAGACCAATAAGCAGTGCTAGATATGACCTGTAAATTGTTAATGGGATGCCAAGCTCAACATGCTTTTTGAAAAATGGTGGTTTAACTTTCCAAATGAGTCCTAAATCTCTTTCTATTTCACTGTTAAGCCAGTGTATGTCTCTATGAAATGTTACATTGGCGGCCTTTTGAACCTCAACCCAAAATTTGTGAATCTCATTCAGCGAGAGCGAGGGATCGCCATGATCACCCTTCACGCCTACACGCTGAAACGGTGAAGCTGCTTGTATTTCGTCAAAAGCTGATCCGAGCACTGACCAATCTTTCACCGGATCCATTCTTGCACATTTGGCCCAAGAACCAGCAACTATGGCTGCGCCTCGTGCCTTAGTTTGCCCGCCTGCAGTGTATAGTATCTTCATGGCAAATTCCGGCATTGCTTCCATAAGCTGCTTTTCTGACCGAGCACCAAGTATTTTGTTTGCAAGAAGAGTCGCGTTGTCCGTTGTTCCGGCATCGTCGTTAATAACACGTCCCAAACCGCTCTGCAAGCCCTTTCCCTTTTCTCCTCCTATTTCTGACGAAGCTTTAATTTCTATTTGTGCAGATACGAGTGTCTCGCCGCCTTCATATTTAGACCCTGGTGCATCTTTTGGTTTATCAAGATATTTCTCGCGTGCATCAAGATCCTGTGTTAAACGATAGGTATCAAAATATTCCGGCTGAACCAATTTCTCAAGATTATGATTTTGTAACACGTATCCAGAAATCGTATTCATTGCTGCTAAATACTTATCGGTGTTGATTCCAAGACCTTTACATACCTGTTCTAGTCGAATACGCTGTTCAGGTGTCGGTCCGGCTGCATAATTTACCGGGCCACCCCCATCATGAGCAAGTAATTCATCGGTTATCTGGCGAACCCTCTTCAACCCTTTGTACACTATGTCTGGACGATCTGAACCAACAACCACGGCTCTTATGCTTCCGTCCGCAAGCTTCTCCGTAAAAACACCCTGAAATAGTCCATCTGTCACCCACTTTCTAAACTGTCTGCGCGTGTCGTAATCGTGATGTTCCATCATGTCCTGAAAGTGTCGGTCGGGCATATAGTCAGCCATTACCCGTAAAACGCCTGACTCCCCGTGTTCTCCATAAACCATAGTGTCCTGGACGCTTTCCAAATCGTGCGGACCTTCAGCAGATAACAATCCTTTCCCAATATGGCGTTTCCTATCTGACAAACCAATTATCTTTGCTAAATCTTCCCCGTAGATGCGCCTGTACTGTTTAAGTTTTTCTTCTACTACCCATGTAGCTCCTTCATAATCATAGTTTCCTAAAACCGCGTCTGCATATTTTACTCCTTCTTTATACATTAATATTTCTTTAAGTTGTCCTCTTGTTAACCCCTCTAAAACTGTATTGAGTTTTTGCTTTACTTTATCTAAAGAATCTAACGATAATTTCCTGAATTCTTCAGCAGTTGGAACTTTGGGAGGGAGAGTAATTTTATGTCCCTGCCTATCAAAACCAAAATGAAAACCCAATGCTTCCTGTATTGTCTGTCTTCGCTTCTCTGGGTCTTTTTGTTCAGTGATATTCAGCGCATATTCTGCAAGTTCTCTTTTATATTCTGGATCTCTTCCTGCCAAGTCAAGTAAATCTTCAATTCCCAATTCAACACCTGAAGCTACCGCGTATTCGTGTGCCATCACGCGGAGATGCAGTTGGCCGGTTGGCGGCAGAATGTCCCATCGATTAATGAGCCAACGAATCGGACTACGACCTCGAAGAACTAACTCAATGCCGCGGGTACCTGCATATTGTACAGATTGTTCATTCTGTCCCCGTCCCTCCCACGGACTTAGACCACGATCGGTCATGGCAACGTCGCGGAGTGTCACAGTGTAAAGCATTTCTGCTTCGCGAATAATCCCTTCAATTGCGTCATCGGTAAGTTCTACATTTCGAGATGAAACCCCCAATTTACCCTCAATGCCTTGCATGGCTTTTTCAGCTTGCTGTGGCGCTCCCTGCTGTTTTGATTGTTGTTCCCAATATTTTTTATAAATTTCGCCTAAAGCCTCACGGTTATCCCGAAACGTCTGTCTCACTTTTGCTTTCAAAAGTTCTACCTCCCGCCCGGTTACTCTGATTACTTTTCCGTGCTCATCACTTATCCCCATGTCCATACCCATGGAGTCATATAAGTGGTATGCAAGACCCGTAAGCCCGCCGTTGTTCATTTTTATTCGAAAAACACCGGAATCTCCTAGATTGGCTGCGGCCTGCGCAACTTTCTGCATTTCAAGCCCGTATTTTGCAACCCCATATGTTCGCAGTAGGTGTTCTTGTGAGTTTATTCTGTCACTGACATCTTTTAAGCGCCTTACCCTATCTTGATAAAATGGGTGTGACTCTGGGTTATTAACATCAATTCGCACACCATAGGCGCTTTCAACTTCTGCACCGTAATCTTGCATAACACCTCTTACGTCGGTTTCATATGATGCGCTAGCAAAATATTGCGCCATTTGCCGAACTTCCATCTCCATTGCATCTGTAAGGCTCCCCTCGGCAAAAAAATCAACCGTGAGATTAATCTGGCGGTACACTCGCATATATGCCCACTCTGGATACAACACAAGCTGTTTACGCCGTTCCGGATTAAGCATAAAACTGCTCCATGGTTGATCTATGCTTTCCCCTCGATATTGACGGGCTGCCTCTGCCCGCAAATCCACAAGTAGTGTCTGAAGTTCTCTTAAGGGATCAGTGCCAGCGGCTGCAATTTCTGTTGGGCTAAATCCAGCAATGCGATCAATTGATTCATCCACAAACCTAAGGTCGTCAACCTTACTGGCAACGTTATTAAACTGATTTTGAATTTTCTGAAGAAGGTTATCTAAATCTTTATTTCCTGTAAGTGTCCCGTTCCAAATTTTCGGCGGCGTCCGGCCAGCGCCACCTCTAATGGCAAGTTTTTCAAAAACCTCTGGATCATTAGTCAGTGCTGCGGTTACAACTAATATTTTTCTTGCCTCCGTGATTCTTTGAACATCAAGTGGCTTACTTCGATCAAAGTACGCGTCGGCAAGCTCTTCTGCAATGTCAACAAGACTTTTTCCCTCCTGCAATCGCGAGCCAACAAATTCAGCGACATCGGGTGACGTAATAGGGCGTTTTGATATTAAATCAAGAACTTCATCATTTCCATGGGCCATTTTGATAAGTTCCTCATTGACATACGCAATCATATCCTGCTTTTCCATTATGCTTACTGTTTTATCTTCTTTAACTGATCCTTCCTCCCCTGACTTAGATCGCTTACTCTTTGGAGATTCTTCAATAGTTCCAGTTAATTTTTGATCCAAAACAGGAGTAAATTCCTGCCAAATAAGATGGTGATTGGCAATCTTTCCCAAATCTCTTTCTGGTGGTGGCGACCGACGGGCAAGCTCATCCACTTTTATATGAATACGCGTTAATACGGTTAACGCCTCTGCCTGAATATCCAGCGGCATTTCCGAAGGATTAATAGACCATCGTAATTGTGCACCTTTAGCAAGCAAATACTCCGGATCATCCTTGAGCTTTGACGTGGCAATGTCTGCCACCGCCTGGGAAACCAAGTCAGAAGTTGGAGCATCTCCTTTTACCAACCATGCTATTTCTGGTTGTGATTTTTGGATAATATGTCGCGATACCGCAATTTGTTGCTGGATTTTTAACTCCGGAGGAAGTCTCCCGCCCTCAAGACCATCAATTACCTCTTTTGTCCACTCTTTTGTCTCTGGGTCCGACTTTGGCTCCATTCGTCGTTCTTCAAGAAGTCCGTATGTTGTATCCTGTTCTTTTTTCTGAGCGCCAAGCTTGTCTTTTCTTATTGGGCGGAGTTTTTCCTTTGGAGGTCCTTCTGGCTTCCGAACGCCTTTAAGGGTAGACAACATTCCTCCTACTTCAGAAATGATCTGCAAGGGGTCACTGCTTTTTTCTTTTTTGCTTTCTGCACTCATAGAATAATTGTATACTACCCAAATTCTACCACGCCCGCCGCCCGCGTGCCAGAAGAAGCGTATTTCCGTATGTATCCGGCGCCACCTCTTATCAGCCAAAAATAGATTTGTCCAAAAATGCAATTGCACAAACTGACAAATCTATTCTTGCCTAAAAGGCAGGTTGACATGTATGTTGGCCTATGCGACCGCATCGTGTAACTTACATCCTTTGACAAATACACACCCGAACATACATTTGTCCAAAATTCCAATTGGAAAAATTGACAAATTTATTTTATCCTACCAACACGCCCTTAACCCGCGTTCGCGTCATGGCGTAAAGTGGAATTTGAGCCAAGGAATGATCTCTTCTATTTACAACAACCGGAGGAGTTTTTCTCTGGACAATGCGGCATCTTTCAGTATGCCGTGGAGCGTACCCTTTTTGAGCACTCTGTGCATGGGGACGATAACCCGGGCAGTGCCAATTGGCTTGAGATGCTTGATGAGCTTCAGGTGGCTACCTTTTTGACTCATTTCCTGCCATCCGTCTCGCTTGAGGGCTCGCACCAGCGCAACACCCGAAATTTGCGGCAGTTTCCCCATATTAAATTTGCACTTGTACAAGATTTACGAACTGCTGCCTGCTTTGATCGGGAGTCACGTGGTAAAGTTCAGGATCAGCATCTTCAAGATAAAGCTCGATAGCTTCCTTAATATTTGCCCCTGCTTCTTCAAAGGTATCTCCCTGGCTGTAGCAACCGGGAAGATCCGGCACGGAGACACTATAGCCTCCTTCCGGCTCTTTGGTAAAGAGTACTGTATATTCAAGTATTTTTTTTGTTGATCTGCGTTTCATAGTATAGTTCCTATCTTGCTGTCCATTATATCACAGAAAAATAGGTTCGCTCATCTCACCCAAATCCTCCCACGCCCCGGAAGACAACGTTCTCCGTTTTTCAATACGTTCAGTGATAATGGAGTGTAATAGTGATAATTTCGACGGATTGATGATCCCCATGAAAGAAGAAGAGCGCACAAAACTTGCGGTCAATACGAAAGCTATAGATTCCGTGTTTTTTAGGCTCGAGGAGCTCGATGTTCAGGCTTGGATGTTGAGGGTTTAAACGAAGGAATGCAATTTGTTTTACCCATTTTTTCCATAATCCATATTTCAAAAGGATTGCGGTCTGCCTGGCTGTAAGTGGCAGGATGGTAAACATGCATTATTTCGCAAAATAGGAACTTTCGTCAAGCCCAATCTTCATGTCTTTGAGAAGGGCTTTTGAATATTTTTTTGTTTGCGCAAATTCCTTCAAAATGACATTTTTTGCCCGTATTTGCGGGGTAATAAACGGAAACGTCGCTGCGTCCTGTAGGAGCGTCGGCTGATACCTGACCAAACGAATGAGAGACCGGATAAATTCGCTTCTATTGGCAAAACCGTAGCGGTCAATAAAAGCGTCGATCGTCTTGACGTGGTCTGTTGGGAGAGAAATATTAATGGTGCTCATGGTGAGGATATGATAGCAAGCTTTGGCAAAGATTGTCAAGACCTACCTATACAGTCCTTGTTGTTTGATGTATTCCCCCACCGCCTTCGGCACAAAGGGGGCGATTGAAAGGCCTGCTCGGTCGCGGTCGCGGATAGTGGTGGAAGAAAGGTTGCTGACAACCAGTGATTCGTGCGCAACGGCCTTCATATTGTTATAGAGCGGCTCCAATGGATACCCGCCCCGCGGAAATACCCAAAACGGAAGCGCGGAAACGAGTTTTTCCCAATCCAACCACTTGGAAAACCCCGCCAGCTGATCGCTCCCGATCACGAATGAAAACTCATGCTCCTTGGGTAAAAATGGTAAAAGATGAATGGTTTCCCCGTCCAGTTTGTTATCAATCTCAATCGTTGAGACGCGAGTTTTAGGAAGCTCAAGCAGCTTCGTCATCACCAACCGATGCTCCACGCTGGTTGCGGGCTTGATTGGCGCGCTCTGGCTGTAATTTGGCAGAAACCACACTTCGTCCACGCCGCAAAAATCCAGCATTTGCCGGGCCATCCAAAGGTGACCCATGTGGGGTGGATCGAAAACACCGCCCAGAAGCGCAATCTTCATAAAATTAAGAATTAGCCATTGCCTTCGTGTATCGCTCCCTGCTCGAGCGGATTACCTTGTCCCTATTTTGGTTGCGGCTGTTGGGCAGCGGCAGGGTGGTAGCGGAAAACGGGGTGGAGGTGTGGTTGTCAATAGAAAGCTTGAGAACAATCTGATAGTTACCCAACCCCACCAGTTCTTCTTCTTTGTATTTCAGCCCGAACTCGCGGGTCAAAAGCCTGCTGTCTGCCGCTCCCACGCCAAAGGACACGAGTGATCCGGCGTTGCCGAAAATCGCCTTGGCCACCTCCTCATCTATTTGCCCCACGTATTGGTTGGCAAGGGTCAGGTCGAGGCGGTATTTGCGCGCTTCAGAAAGAATTTTTATAAACGAGTTGGTCGCAAAGTTCTGAAACTCATCCACATAGAGGTAAAAATCGCGGCGGGCCTCTTCTGCCATATACACGCGGTTCATGGCAGCCAGCTGCATTTTAGTAATAATCATGGCGCCCAAAAGCGCGCTGCTGTCCTCGCCCAATTTCCCCTGGGAAAGGTTTACGAGTACAATTTTCCCCTCGTTCATCATGGTTTCAAGATCAATCGTAGACTGATAGAAACTGCCCGACTTTGTTAAGGATCGGCGACACCGCTTCGCTTTTCATCTGCGGACTCATCTTGGCAAATTCATTGAGCCAAAAGTTTTTCAGCACTTGGTCCGACAGCTTGGCTACGATTTTTTCGCGGTAGCCTTCGTTGGTCAAAAGTTCCGGCACCTGAAGAAATGTGGATTCGGGCACATGGGTAAGCGTTAAAATAGTATTGCGAAGAATATATTCAAGTCTGGGACCCCAGGAGTAGTGGTAGAGTTTGTAAAAAATCGACACGATGCCGGAAGCCACGAGCTCCCGATAGCTTGGGTTTTTTATTTCCAGCGGGTTCAGGTGAAACGGGTGTTCGATATCCGACGGGTCCAAATACGCCACGTCGTTGATGCGGTGCGAGGGGATAAAATCCAACAGGATATCGCACAGGTCTCCGTGCGGGTCTATCACCGCCACGCCTTCCCCGTTTTTCATGTCGTTGATCGCCATATTGGCAATCATGGTACTCTTGCCGGTACCGGTTTTGCCTACAATATACAGGTGTTTGCGGCGGTCGTCTTTTTTTATGCCAAAGGTGGCCGGAGTATTTTTAAATTCCGTCCGGGCAAAAAAGTTGATGCGCTTGCGCTCGTCTTCATTGTCCGTAGAAATAGGCAGGTTTTCCGGCGCCTCACCCGTCACATGCGCGCTCCACGAAATATTTTTTATCGCCGCAAGCGAGAGGCCCGGCGGATGCCAAAGCGTTGCCAATTCCGCAGCATTGAGTACCTGAAACCGCGGCACGCTGTCGCCGCTTCGTGCGGCAATTGCCCGCTCCAGTTTGCCTTTTTGCCAAAATGCCGGCTGGGAAAGCGCCAAACTATTGCCCCCGCCCAACCCAAACACGCCGTACGTGCCGGCTACCGTGGAGAGAAGCTCGCCGGCCCGCTTTTCGTTACCCGCCACGGACACAAGCCGAACGGCGGCATTAAATCCGGTCTGGGATATTTTGGTTTCAATAATCCGTGCCTGCGGATGGGCTTTGGTGCGCCCGGTGGGAGACGTCGGGTCGGGGATCCCACGCGATACCACCGCGCTTGCGGTTTTTTGCCAATTTGTACCCGCGGGGGTTATCCATACCTGAATCGCCATCGCCTCGCCTGTCGGTAATTTTGCCATAGTGCCCAAGACGCTTGCCAACATGTCCAGGTCCCGCACGTCTTTGTGTATTTTAAGCGGCAAATAAAACGGGCCGGTCAGGGAAAGTTGCCCGACGGCGTGGGGACGCTCTAAAAAACGCGGTGCATAATCGTCGGCCGGGGAAAGCAGCACCTTGGGATACTGGGCTGTCAGCTGGCTTTCCACGTACCCGCGCAAATCTGACGGAACAGAAAGGAAAAAATGCACGCCGGCATTCACCGACACCACTTCAAAACCAAACCACTTGGGACTATGTTTGGAGCCAAAAAGACTCGCCAAAAATCCGCTCGGCTTGTCGCTGCCAAGCGCGGCAAACACCTGTTCCATACTCGCAATCGGCTCCTCCGAATCGCGGGAGTTTTTGATTTCAAGGAGAACAAACGGGGAGTCCATGGCCTAATCATAGCACACAAGGGATCCTTCGGCTTCCCTCAGGGTGCCCACTTTCGTGAAAAGAAAAATGTGAGTTTTCACGGTCCTGATGCGCTTTGTGCTATTGCATGACCTATAAATCCACTTTACAATAATTATATATATGGAACAGCATCCGGTGCCACAAAACGTCACCACGTTTCAATTTCGTCTGATCGGCGACATGACCATAAAGCAATTCGGGTATTTGGCCGCCGGGGCCATAGCTGCCTATGTTTCTTACAAGCTCCCTCTGCCGTTTTTCTTTACCTGGCCGATGGCAATTGCCAGTGCGCTGTTGGGTTTTGGCCTGGCATTTGTGCCGATCGAAGAGCGCCCCATGGATATCTGGATCCTGTCGTTTTTTAAAAGCATCTACAGTCCGACGGAATATGTCTGGCATAAGGCTCCGCCACAGCCTCAAGCCATGCCTCAGCCGCCCAAACAGGCCGAACCGACTGTTTTACAATCACACCCTCAAACTGTGCCTCAACCACAAACATCGGCTCTGGCCCGGCACATGCCAACCATGAAAAATCCGCTTGCCGGCCTGATCTCGTTTTTTGATGTGTTTAAAATGCCCCAACGATCCCGGGCCGCAGTCACCCAAGCCCCAATGCCGCCCGCACCCAAGTCCGATGCAGCGGCAAGCGTCGGCCACACCGTCACCGACGCCATGCAGCGGATCTTTTCCGCTATGCCGGCGGTACCCACACATGAGCGGCACACCATCAAGCCGCCGCCAGCGCCTAGTATACCCATGCCCAAACAAGCTCCGCAGCCATCGGTGGTTCCCATGGTATATACCCACCGTCCATTTGATCCCTTTGGCTGGATTAAAGACATGTTTCCACAAAAACCCAGGCAGGCCACATACGGCACAAGCCTTCCGGATGTTTTTTCCAAGGTTCCCACCGGCTCCATTACTGGCAAGCGGCTGGATCTTTCTACCCCGCCGCAGGTTGCACAGGTTTCTCCTCAAGTAGCTCAAGCGGTAACTGAAGCCAAGAAAAAAACTACCGCACTTGAGCAAAAACTTGGAACCCTCCAGCAGGAACTCCAAAGTAAAACGCTCACCGAAGACCGCATCTTGGAGCTTCAAAAGCAACTCACAGACGCCCTAGGTCAGCGCGAAAATTTAGAAAAAGAACTCATGGCGCTCCACCAAAAACTTGACAGTGCCGCCTCACCACAATCTGCACCGGTTTCCCCTATGGCTGCTACCACCGCCACTGCCACTCCGCCGGCCGGAGGACCAACAGTCAGAATTATCACGCCGGATGCGGCGGTGAAGGCTGGGCTTCCGAAACTCACCACATTTCCCAATGTCGTCACCGGCATCATAAAAGACAACGCCAATACACTTCTTCCGGGTGTACTTATCACGGTGCGCGACACCTCAGGCATCCCGCTTCGGGCGCTAAAAACCAACAAACTCGGCCAGTTTGCCGCTTCTACGCCACTTCCTAACGGCACATATTTGGTGGAGGTAGAAGATCCCCGCAATCGGTTTGTCTTTGACCGCGCGCAAATTACCGTGCTCGGCGCCGTCATGCCTCCGCTGGAAATCACGGCCAAAAGCATGAAAGAGGTTTCACGCGAAAAACTGGCAAAAGAGATATTCGGGAGTCAAACACCATGAAACAACCTATCATTCCCATCCGCGCCAGCACCCAAGCATTTACCGAAGTGGAGTCGGTAGACCACGACCTTGTCTTGTTTACCGACGGATCATGCGCGCTTATCATCCAAACCACGGCCACCAACTTTGGACTACTTTCCGAGCGCGAACAGGAGTCCATCATCAAGTCCTATGCAGGGCTGCTTAATTCGCTTTCGTTTCCCATCCAGCTCATTATCCGCACCCAACATAAAGACGTCACGGCATACCTGCACTCGCTGGAACAACAAGAGAGCAAGCAGCAAAGCCCCAAGCTCGCCAAAAGCATCTCCAATTACCGCCGGTTTGTAGCGGCAACCGTGAAGGAAAAAGAGGTATTGGATAAAAAATTTTATATCGTCATTCCGTTCTCGCGCCTCGAGCTGGGCGCCTCCCCCAATGTGCTGTTTGGCGGCAAAAAGTCCGGCCTCCCGTACCCCAAGGCGTACATTATGGAACGGGCATCCATGGTGCTTACCCCCAAGCGCGACCACCTGGTCCGGCTCTTGGGTCGGCTTGGACTTCGCGCAACGCAACTTACCGACGAGCAAATCATTAACTTGTTTTTCATAAGCTACAATCCCGGGTCCCAAATGCCCACCCAACCATATGGACGCTAAAACGATTTTAAAAATGCTGGTCAATCCCATGCCGGAGGATAAAAAACTTGGGGGTCATGCGCCGGGGCCGCTCCTTGCGCCGGATGTTATCGCCCCGCCGTCGATCGAGGTAGACTTTGATCACCTGAAAATCGGCGACCGGTATTTCCGGACCCTGTTTGTTGCCGGCTACCCGCGGTTTGTTACTGCCAACTGGCTGGAACCCCTGGTTTCGTTTAACCACACCCTGGATATTTGCATGTATATTTACCCCACCAAAAGCGAAGAAGTGCTGGAAAACCTAAAGCGCAAAGTGGGTGAAATGGAAGCCACCATCCAGTCTGATATGAAACGCGGGCGCGTGATAGAGCCCTCGGTGCAGGTAGCACTCGAAGACGCCCTTGCACTCCAGCAGGAACTTGCCAAAGGGGCGGAGCGATTTTTCCAGTTCGGACTCTATATCACGATCCCCGCTGTTTCCCTTGAAGACCTCAACAAAACCACCAAACAGGTAGAGGCCACGCTTGCCTCACTTCTTATCCTTACTAAAAAAGCCGTGCTGCAGATGGAAGAGGGCTTAAAAACCACACTCCCCATGGGGACGGACCGGATCATGGTCACCCGCAACATGGACACGACGAGCCTTGCCACCACCTTCCCGTTTACCTCAAGCGAGCTCACTGCCAACGAGGGCATCCTCTATGGCATCAACGAGCACAATGACAGTTTGGTTATCTTTGATAGGTTCAGCCTGGAAAATGCCAACATGGTCGTGTTTGGAAAATCCGGCTCCGGCAAATCGTATATGGTGAAGCTGGAAGTCATGCGCAGCCTCATGTTTGATACCGAAGTCATCATCATTGACCCGGAAAACGAATATGAAGCCCTTACCCATGCGCTCGGCGGCGAGTACATCCGTTTCCATTTTGGCACGACGACAAAAATTAACCCGTTTGATTTGGCGCTTTTACACCACCGCGAAGGAGAAGAAGAAAGCGAACTCAATCAAAAAATTCTTTCGCTCCATGGCTTTTTCCGCGTCGTCATGGGCAAACTCACACCCACGGAAGATGCACTTCTTGACCGCGCGCTTATCCTCACCTACAAACAAAAGGGCATTACGCCTGACCCCGCCACACAAAACAAAGAGCCCCCGCTTATGGAAGACCTCTACAAAGCGCTCATCGGCATGGAAGAGCCCTTGGCAAAGGGACTTGCCGACCGCATAGAAAAGTTTGTAAAAGGAAGCCTGGTGGGTATATTTGATGCGCACACGAATGTGGAGATCCGCAACCCGCTCACGGTGTTTTCCATACGAGACCTGGAAGATGAGCTTCGGCCCATTGCCATGTATCTCATTTTGGACTTCATCTGGACCAAGATCCGGCGCGACACAAGGCGCCGCATGCTGGTCGTGGATGAGGCGTGGTATATGATGAAATATCCGGATTCCGGCGCGTTTTTAAATTCCATTGCCAAACGCGCGCGCAAGTATTACCTGGGGGTGACCACCATCACCCAGGACGTAGAAGACTTTCTCTCTGTTGATTTAGGCAAGGCCATCATCCAAAACAGCAGTTTGCAAATACTGCTGAAACAATCTTCTGCCGCCATTGATAAGGTTGCTGAAATCTTTTACCTCTCCGAGGGGGAAAAACATTTGCTTTTGGCTGCCGACATCGGCGAGGGGTTGTTTTTCGCAGGCCCCGCCCACGCCGCCGTGCGCGTGATAGCCAGCCCCGAAGAACATGAACTGGCAACCACCAAGCCGCAGGAGTTGGAGCAGCAGAGAGTAAAGGGCGAAGAGCAAAGAGCAGAGAAGGGACATCAAACAGGGGTGCCACAACCCGACCTGATGAAAGAACTCAGCGAGCCGGAGCTGCCGCCCGCACCCAACAGGCCTTCAATATCCCCTCCTCCCAACCGCCCGATTTTTACAGTAGAACAAATTGAAAACAAATAGCGTATGAATCTTGAACAGGCTGAGCTTCTTACTCTAGAAGAGTTTTTGTCTCGCTTTAACAATAACGATCTCACAATCGAGCAATTTCTGTTGGGTGCCAAGCGCTATCCTGCGTTTCACGCGGCACTCGAAGGCAGACTTACCACTCTCCCTACGGTATCCAATCCCGAAGAAGCCCGGCTGCAGCTTCTGGAAATTATTGAACAGTACCGGGTTTTTCCGGAACAGGTGCGCCGGGAAAGCCCCACCAGTATCACCCCTATCAGAGAACTGCAACACCACGCCGAAATTCTCCACGAAGCCACGACGAAAACGCAACAGGCGCACAAATCCTCGCTTGAGGAGCTGCAAAAAACCTATCCCAAACGATTGTTCGATAATTTTCTCGCACAAACCAAAAAACAGCTCGGAGAAGCCACGGTTGCCGATGCACTCAATAAAACAGAAGGTGTACAACCTCCCCGGCGGCGTATTGACCAGACACTCACCAGTCTTGGGATGGCAACCAAAGAAAAACAACGCATCATTGCTGATGCCGAGCGGGTGACCACAGCCGAAATCCAAAGTGATCCATCTCTGGCAGCGCCATCGCGCCTGGCGGCAACGCTTGATATGACTGCGTCGCTTCTTATTGAAAACCCGAGAACCAAGGCGGACGCGGCCTTTACCATCGCCCGCGAACTTGCACAAACATCTCCGACTCTTACCCCCGCGAAAGTTGCCGAGGGTGCTTTTGCCCACACCACCATGCTTGAAGCGCTTGCATCCGGAGTTGAGGATACACGGGGAGCCGGCACGCGGGTATTTTATCAAGTCTACGCCAAGGGAGCCCAAAAGGTTGTCGCGCCAGTAGGAGATTTTCTTTTGCGCCTCATGCCGCAAGAGTGGCGGGTGGAAGTGATCGAAGATCAAATAGCAAAATCGTTTGTTCGCGTGGCCGACGAAATGGAGCGAGCAGGGCAAGGCGTTGTGGACTCTCCTGTGTTTAAACAATATTTTGATCAGGCGCGTCAACACCAGCAGCTTGCCTCATCCACCACCGGCTTTCAAAAAGCCCGCAATGCCGTTGCAGACCTCATGGGGTTTGTCTTTGGCGATACCGACCCAGTGGCGCGCGCGGTCTATAAAAACGGCCAAGTACTATGGAAATCCATGGATATACCCTTCGAGTCCGCCTCGCTGTTACGGGTTCACTACGCGGAGCTTGCCGCCAAAATGCCGGGGTTATTCAGCTTGTTTGCCAAAGAAGGCGGCCGGCAGACCCTGCATTTTGCAGCCGAACGGGCAGCAGGTGAGGGGGCAAAACGCTTAGCGGGCACGGCGCTTGGAAAGTTTCTCGGTGGGCTTTTTGGTTCTGCCGGCGGGCCGATTGGTGCAATCGCCGGATCTCTTTTATTGGATAAGGTGCTGGGGTTTGTCGGCGGCGCTGTGAAGGGAATTTTCAACTTCTTAAGTGGAGATGTCTTTGCCCGAATGCTTTCCGGCGATATAAAGGCGGACTGGCGAAAGGACATGCCGCTTCTTGTGGCGCTTGGCGCTGTTGTCGTTGTTGCTATTTTTGCATTCTCTGGTCTTTTTTCAGCGTTCCTCCCTGGCTTGGGCATTTTTCAACTCGCCAGTGACACGCCGCTTGCAATTAACATGCGCGGCGCCGTTTCTGACGATGAACCAGGGGTCACTGCAGGAACCGTACCTGCCTGCGACCCATTGCACCAGGACTGTCGCTGGCCCACGCCGTGTGGATGTGTCACCCAGGGGCCGTATTTTCAAGGCACAGACAGCACCCATGGGGTTGTAAACGCCATAGATATAGGTTTTAGCAGCCGCGTATGCAGCGCATACCGCCGCTCTCATGTGCCAATCACGGCCACCCAAGAAGGAGTGGTGCTTGATGTGTTTTACGGCCTTGCCGATGGAGACAAAAGCTTTGCCCAGCGCGGCAGGATCCTTGGGGTTAATTACGGCAACTATGTTATTGTTCAAACCGCGTCCGGCATGCAGGTCATCTATGCGCACGTGTCGCGCACCGGACCCAGACTTTCCGCAGGACAACGTGTTAATGTGGGAGATGAAATAGCGCTTACCGATGACAATGGTTCATCTCAATTTGAGCACCTTCATTATGAAATACGTAATGGCCCGCCAATACGATCGCTTCTTCCTTCTTTTGTTGTTGGGCAAACCTGCTGGTCGCGCCCCGGCCCGGCAACTCCCCGCTCCAACATTACATGTGAAAACGGGGCAACAATTCTTCCCATCGGTGACTCCATAACATATGGGTACTTGACCCCACCGGGATATCGTGGATTTTTGACAAACAGGCTTCGTGACGCAAGGCTGGGGGCAGAACTACTACCTCCTTTAGCCTACGGCAATACACAGCCGGGAGACATGGTGGGGCGTGTTCGAAGCGCACTTCGCTCCATGACCACCAAGCCCGACATCATACTCCTCCACGCCGGAACAGTCAGAATAAAATCAGAATACAATGATAATATTACCGGTATCGAGGCGCTGGTGGGTGCAATCGTAAACGAGGCGCCGCAGGCGACGGTGTATGTGGCCCAAATTGTCATGCGCTATGATCTAAACGAGGAAGACCGACACTTTGTTTCAGACTTTAATGCTTTTGTGGGCGGGCTCGCAGGTCGTTATCCTATTCGCGTCGTTCCCATGGAAGGGCTTCTTGGTCCGAGCGACATGTTGCCCACCGACGGCGTCCACCCGATTCCGGATACTGACAATGTGGGGTATGATAAGATGGCGGCAGCATGGGCGGGCGCAGTTTCCGGCACGCTCCCCCGCTGTGACGGCGGTCAATAAGCCATATTATGAAACTTTTACAAAATCCGCTTGTGCGCATTGTGTTGTTGTTGACTGTAGTTTTTGCCGTTGCCATGACGGCGTTTTGGATAACGAAACGAAAAACCATACCCCCCAAACTTCCCCCATCTTCTACTTTTGAGGGTTCTGCGCCAAGAGATATCGCCTTCCCCCCTATCACGCCGGCAAGCGCGCGGGTGGGTGACGTTACGTTTTCCGTGGTGCTACCCCAAAGAGATCTCCCTTCGTCTGTTGATCGCTATACCGCAATCCCCTCTAATATTCTTCCCATAGCCAGACGCGTGGCTGCATCCTTGGGTTTTGAAGGAGAGCCGCAGCTATTACAAGGGGCATCCACCAACTATCTCTGGTTAAATGAAGCCGCAACATTCACTGCTGAAGGCTCGCCGCCCACGCTTTCGCTCACCCAAGATGTGCCCCCGGGTCAGGCGCCCGCTCAAGAAACCGCAGAGGTTGTCATTCGTGAGTTTCTCACCCGCCACAATCTCCTTCCGGGTGAGGCGGTTTCATTATCTGTGCCACTCGTTGTGTGGTTGACACAACAGGAGTCTAACATTGTGCCTGTCGCGGGTCCGCAAACTGCAACCGTGGTGGGAATAACTTTTACATATGTTGTGGGTGGTCTACCTCTTTTCCAGCAGGCGGGCACTGATCTGGGGGTTTCGGCCGTTGTTGGTTCCGGCGGAATGATCAATTCTTTGGCGGTTGCCGTCCCTCCTGCCGTCCAAAAAACAGGAGTGGTTCAGCTTTTGTCTATAGACGAAGCGATAAAAAAACTTAAGGCCGGCGAGGGGTCGTTTGTTGGCATTGACAAAACCACGGGGTCGTTCGAGCCGGTGATCGACGTTTCGTTTTCCGCGGCCACCATTACCGAGGTTTCCCTTGGGTTTGTTTTTGTGCCAGATGGACAGATGCTCTCGCCGGTCTATGTGTTTTCTGGAAAAGTCACAGAGGGAAGCGTGGATGCCCGCGGCGCAGACATTGTCTATTTTGTCCCGGCCGCAAAAAATTAGGATTGAACCCTGACCGGCATTATAATATGAGTGTAAGAATCGTCCTTCACCGGCTTAAACGCCCCGGGGTTGAGGCTTCCGGTCATTTCAAACAATAATTCTTCCTCTTTATAATTTGCCAAAAACTCAACCAGAAACCGGCTGTTAAATGCGACATCTCCCCCTTCGCCGTCTATTTTGGCTTCCACGTCCACGTGATTTTCCCCAACCTGCGGCGTATTAGAGGAAACGGTGAGCGTCTGGTTTTCTATATGAAACCGCACGATGTTGGCGTTGTCCCGGGCAAAAATCGCGGCAGACTTTACGGCCCGGCGCAGTTTTTCCGTGTCCAGAAGCAGTCGCGTCGTGTGGGTTTTGGGAATTATTTTTTCAAAGTTAGGGTACTCGCCGTCAAGTGTCCGCGTGCGGATTTCCGTGTCGGCAATCACAAAGGCAAGTTGCCCGTCGGGAAGCGTTGAGAGCCCCATGGACCCATCTTCTTTTTCCTCTGTCCCCACTTTTACCACCTCACCAAGCGCCCTTAGTCCCGGCTCGCGCTTGACCGAAAGGCGATACCCGTCCGTTGCAGCAAACAGCGCCCCATCTTCGGTTTGCTGAATATTAACGCCGGTTAAAATAGGCCTCCCCTCGTCGGTGGCTGCTGCAAAAAGCACGGATTCAAGCGCTAAAAGCATGGCCCCCCTGGCTATGGTCGTGGGTTTTTGGGTGGTTTGCGCGGCCACCGGCGGAAATTCGCTTGTGGACATTCCGGGGATTGTGGCACTAAAGCCCGCAGAGGAAATGTGTAGGCTTGCGTCCTTAACGACCAAATGAACGGTCTCTTGCGGAAGCGACGCGACATATTCAGTAAGTGTTCGCGCCACCACACAAATCCCTCCGGGTTTTTCCACTTTGGCGCCCGCGTGCACCAACTCTGTGGTTTCGGTGTTGGTTGCTATAATTTGAAGCCCCCCCTCGTCTGCCCGAAGCAAGACGTGTTGCATGATGGGAAGCGGTGATTTTTGAGAAATAATGCGCCCGCATCGCGTAAGCGCTTTTAAAAGATTTTCTTGAAGGATTTGAATATTCATATTAGAAGTAGTAGTAAAAAGACGTGTGGAAAAGTGTATGCTTTCGGCGCTTGGCTGTCAACAACAAGAACGCGCCTTGTTTTTTGTTGTTTATAACGCGGAGGTTCGGTTGTGGATAAAAGAGTGGATAAAAACACGCACTATGTGGACAAGTGGAAAAGTTTTTGTTTTATCCCCTCTACCGACTCCAAAAGCCGCAAGTTGGTGGACAACTCCCGCGTGATGGTTTCTACCCCGTGGAGAATGGTCGTGTGGTCACGCCCACCCACCGACCCGCCGATATCATCCAGCGTGAGACCCAGCTCAATGCGGCACAAATACATAAACACCTGGCGCGGCCGGGCAATGGGCCGGTCGCGCTTGGGGCCTTTAAGCGCCGTGGTTTTGATGCCAAACTCGCTTGCTACCGCCTCTAACACCTCTCCCGCCGACACGCGGCGCGTGGGCGCCTTGACCGCTTGCTCAAATTCATCACCGTGAGCTACCGCATCGCCAGCGGACCGGAACGCGGGCCGAAAGGACTCTCTATTATCATCGAACGGGCCAAATAAAATATCGCCATGAGTATCAAAACCAACAAATCCTATGCCAAACGCCTCAAAATTACCCGCACGGGAAAGGTCCTGGCGCGCCGGGGCGGACAGAATCATTTCAATGCCAAAGAG
>Ga0075661_107_pt2 | contig 21861 bp, 25 predicted proteins | sample RifGroA1_FD_68406 | JGI IMG/M metagenome (GOLD analysis project Ga0075661, IMG submission 68406) | Microgenomates (Gottesmanbacteria) bacterium GW2011_GWA1_48_13
AGGGCATTGCTGTCCAAAATGGTTGTTTGGGTCATTTCGGCCTCATTATCGCGGAACGTATGGGTTTGCTTCAGCATGCCATCCACAAGCGTGGTTTTGCCGTGGTCTACATGGGCGATGATGGCTATATTTCGGATATTCATATCAAAAACCCCTCCTGGCCGGAGGGAATGTATCTATTATAACAGAGTAGGTTGCTCGCGTCGAACTTTCGCCGTATACTATCTTCATGGCTCGAAAGAGACGATCGGTTTTTAGTTCCGGTAAACGCAGGTACCGCAGGCATAACCCATTTTCCCTCAAGCTCAAACAGCAGACGGTCTATACTGTGGCAGCAATCTGGTTGTGGTTGATCGCGGGATCGGTCATGCTGTCGTTTTTTGGCGAAGGGGCACTGCTTTCCGGACTTCGTGAAGAGCTTACCGGCCAGGTGGGATGGCTTTTTTACCTCGTGCCGCCGCTTTTGGTATCGCTAAGTTTCTTATTTTTTAAGATCAAATCCGATATCGGCCGGCCCAATGTGCCCGCCGGGTTTGCGATCCTGTTTGCGGGTTTAGCCGGTATTACGCAGGCAGGACTGTTGGGAGAAACACTGTGGAGTATTGCAGCTGACGCTATTTCGGCAGAAGGAGCAATTCTCGTATATTTGGGAGTGTTGATGATTGGTGTCATTGTGCTTCTCAATACGTCGCTGGATCACTTTGTAAATTTTTTGATTGCGGGTGCGACAAAGCTTTTTGAGCTGATCGGCAATGCTTTAACATCACTAACCAAGTCTCACCCAAAACCGCTGTTTGGACAGGAAAAATTGCCGCTCAAGATCAAAGGTCAGGAAGAAGAGAAACTCGTAAAGGCACCAGTTACTCCGCCGCCAGTCCCAACGAAAGGAACCCATCCAACCGGAGAAACAGGGATGAAAATGAGCACACTCACCACTACTCCCGGCCAGCAGCCGGCCATGTGGGAATACCCGCCGCTGACACTTCTTTCTGACGGACCCGGGCAAAAAGCTGACCGCGGCGATATGCGCAAAAACGCAGAAACCATAGAAAAGACGTTGGATAGCTTTGGTATCGCGGCAAAAGTAGTAGAAGTCAACACCGGTCCGGCCGTCACTCAGTATGCACTGCGGCTTTCTTTGGGAACCAAAGTTTCCAAAATCACATCACTTTCAAGCGACATGGCGTTGGCGCTTGCGGCACCCACGGGCCAGGTGCGCATAGAAGCACCCATCCCGGGGAGAGACTTAGTGGGTATAGAAATCCCCAACCGGGGCTTGGAATTTGTGACCCTTAAACGAATGCTTCAGTCCGATGTTTTGCGGAAAGCCAAAAGCCGTTTGTCTGTGGCATTGGGATTGGATGTTTCGGGAAGTCCGCTCATTGCCGATATTGCGAAAATGCCCCATGTATTGGTCGCCGGTACAACCGGCAGCGGAAAGTCAGTCCTTATCAACGCATGGATCTGCTCGCTTCTATTCCGAAATACCCCTTCGGAAGTGCGGCTTATCATGGTAGACCCCAAGCGTGTGGAACTTGCGGGGTATAACGGCATCCCGCATCTTTTGACGCCGGTTATAGTGGAGCCGGATAAAATACTCTCTGCGCTTCGCTGGGCGACAAATGAAATGGAAAACCGGTATAAACGGTTTGCCGAAGTGGGAGTGCGAAATATTGACGGATTTAACGAACTTTCCGGTTTCCAGGCCATGCCGTATATCGTGATCCTTATAGACGAACTGGCAGATCTTATGGCATATGCGCCGGTGGAAGTGGAAGATACCGTTTGCCGGCTGGCTCAAATGGCCCGCGCTACGGGTATCCACTTGGTATTAGCCACACAGCGGCCGTCGGTGGATGTCATAACCGGCCTTATCAAAGCCAATGTGCCGTCGCGGATTGCATTTAATGTGTCTTCTATGATTGATTCACGGGTCGTTCTGGATATGCCGGGCGCTGAAAAACTTTTGGGCCGCGGAGACATGTTGTATATCCCGCCGGATCAAGCCAAGCCTACACGCATCCAGGGAACATTTGTATCGGAACAGGAAGTGGCAAAAGTGGTGGACTTTTTCCGCAAAAAAGAAGTGCCGGTGCAGTATACCGAAGAAGTCACGCGCATCACTGTTGCAGCGCCGGATGTCGGTAGGCTACGCGCGGGCGGCGCGAATTTTGGACCAGCTGGAAGCCGCGGGTATAATCGGTGCGGGAGAAGGCAGTAAGCCGCGGGATGTACTGGTGAAAAATGCAGATGAATACCTCGCAGCCCAAGCGCAGCAACAATGAAGACCGTCGGCAGTATTCTCAAGGAGGCCCGGGAGGCCAAACGTTTTTCGCTTGACCAAGTAGAACAAGCCACCAAAATCCGGCGTAATTTTTTGGAAGCCATAGAAGGAGACGCGTACCATGTGCTTCCCTCGGTTTCCTATGCAAAAGGGTTTGTAAAAAATTATGCCGGCTATTTAGGACTGGATACGGCGACGGTGATGGCATTTTTCCGGCGCCAAACCATTGATATCCCCAGGTCGAGTTTGCTTCCGAAAGGCATGGCGGAGCCGCTGAACAAGCCATTTTTCCGCCTTACCCCGGGGCGGTTTTTGGGGATTGTGACGGGGATTCTGGCGGTGTTATTTCTTTCATACTTTGGGTTTCAATATTTCCGGTTAAATAGCGCGCCGAAATTGACGATTGAAGAGCCGGGTAACGAAATTGTAGCTGCCGAGCGCCGGATCAGGGTACTGGGGACGACCGATCCGGATGCGACCGTCACCATAAACGGCGTATCGCAGCTGGTGCGCAGTGACGGGAAGTTTTTTGACCAAGTGGCACTGGAGACGGGGATTAACGCGATTACGATAGTTGCCACCAGCAGATTTGGTAAGAGTACGACTGTGGTGCGCAATGTCGGGCTCCAACAGCCCTAGGCGTCATTGACATACACGAAGATTTAGGACATACTTAATTCGTCAGATTTATTTCTCTGCCCATGGACGCAGTACAAATTACCATCATCGCAATCAGCTTCATCCTCACCATGCTTATGGTCGCACTCGGCGTACAGGTGTGGTATATCCTCAAAGAGATCCGAATATCAATTGAAAAAATGAATAAAATGCTGGAAGACGGGGGCAAAATGACGGGCGCCGTGAGCGAGGGCGTGGCGAGTGTGGGTGGATTACTCAGCGGGATTAAAGCGGGACTATCGCTAGTTTCATCGTTTCGAAAGAAAGGAGACGAGCATGAATGACGAACATCACAGCCAGGGAAAATTCCTGTTTGGATTTTTTATCGGAGGACTCATCGGCGCACTTGTTATCTTTTTCTTAGGCACTAAAGAGGGGCAAAAGACGGGGAAGCTCATTAAGCGTAAAGGAGAAGATATTATAGATGACCTGCAGGAGAAAATCGAAGAACTGGAACAGCGCGGCAAAGAACTCGTGAAGCAGGGCGAGGCTATCAAAGAACAGGTACTGGAAAACCTGGAAGAGAAAAAAGAAGCAGTGACAGAAACGGCTGTGGAAAAAATAGATACGGCGCTTGCCCACATCGAAGAACTTCAGGAGCACGGCCGCCAAACTACCGCAAGCCTGCGCAAGCGGCTGTTTAAAAACCTCCCGAAGAAGACGTAGCGTTTATTAATTTTCGCCTTTTGTGATAACCAGTATTGAAGATAGTAATATGAGTGTTCCTCCGGCAAGAGTTACGTAGGTAGGTATTTCTTTGAAAAAGAGGAATGCGAAGAAAATACCAAAGACAAGTTCTGACAAAAGGACAATGCTGCCAGTTGCCGCCTTTACGTACTCAAAACCCTTCGTCATTACGATCCACGCCAAAAAATTATCAATGCCAAAAAGAACGGTCGTTACCCATGTATTGAGAGAAATGCGCTGAATCCCGCCTTGAAAATAGAACGATTGTTCCATCATAAGACTTAGAATGCCCAGTACGATAACTCCAGCGAATGTGTTGGCAAGCATAAGAAAGCTTGCGGAATAATTTTTTAGTTTTTTTCGTACGATCAGGTACGTTGCCTGTCCGAGTGCAGAAAGGATGGCAAACATGCCGCCGATTTTCCAAGTGGGAATTGCATTAGGTTGAAAAAGAAGGACTAAAGCAATAACAGTAATTATCAGTGCAGCAGCATTAAACATATTTAACTTATCTTTGAGAAGAATAAATCCAAGAATAGGCGCAATGATAGCAAAGGTGAAAAACAAAAATAACGCATTACTCACATACGTATTGAGCATGCCATAGGTGTAAAATAAGTTGGTTAATGCGTATCCGAATATTGTGGCAATCAAAAGAAGTGCGATATCTTTTTTCTGAATAGTTATTTTATTCCGTGATGTGCGGAAAAAATATAACGCTGCAGCGATGAATGCAGCGATATACCGAAGGAACACTTGTGAGACTGGCGGTAAGCCTCCTCCTCCAAGCGTGCGAATAAGCACAGGCATGACGCTATAAAGGAGCGCGGAAAGAAGAATAAGAAGGATACCTTTATTTTTCATAAGTATGCAAGAAGTTGTGGAATGTTGGTGATGCCGTCCTTTGCCAAAAAGTGACCTGCTCCCTTTATGAGAACAAACTTCCCCCCAAGGCGCTTGCTCATTTCCTCTACCTGAAATGCAGCCATATAAGGGTCGTTGTCGGAAGAGATGCAGTAAATGTCTTTGACGTTCTTTTTGATTGCCCCATGATTGATTTTGTTTTGCCAGAAACTTGCATGTTCTTTTGTAAGGTCATCAAAGTCCCATCCAGCAACGAGCATCATTTTGGCGTACTGATGCTTTTCTGCCAGGCGCATAGCAAGCAGGCAGCTTAGGCTGTGACCAATGATGATGGTCGAAGGCCTAAGAACATCTAGCGATTCAATTTGCCGCATGGCATCGGGAAGACTGGGTGCATCGGTGAAAAATGAAGGAATATTGGGAAGTACAGTGTGGTACCCCTTCGCTGTTAATTCTTTCGCAAGCCACGGATACCAGTTGTCTTCTGGTTTGTTATACCACGCGTGAAGAATCAGTGCATTTTTGGTCGTCATGCTCTAAGTATACCAAGTTGATAAATTATTAAATTTTTAGTTTTTCCACTCCTACTCCCGCTAATATTATGAGTATTCCTCCAATAATCTGTATAGTGGTGAGCGTTTCTCCAAGCAGTGGAATTGCAAAAAGCGAGACAAAAATTGGAGTGAACGAAAAAATCATGGTGACATATGAAGCGCTTGCGTGTTTGAGTGCGGTGAGTTTGAATCGTGTAATACTAATATAAGTTATAGTAAGGAGAATGGTCACAAGAGGGAATTTGGGCAACATGATGCCTCCTCGAACGAGCATGAAGATGGAGTAAGGAATGATGGCGGAAAGAAATGCACCAGAGGCAGTAAGTTGTGGTCCAATAGTGGTAATCGCTGTTTTTTGCGTCACATTAAGTACCGCAAGCATGAAGGCTTCAAGAAGCGTAAACATATCACCGGAAGTAAGCCTTAGAGTTTGACCTTGGGTAATGAGTAAATACGAACCGATGAGGATAAGCGAAGAAAGTATTACTTTTTTAAATGAGAGTATTTCATGAAGAAAAAAACTAGCAAGGAGAATGGTAAAAAGTATAACAGTCCGAATAAGAAATGAAAAATTTACGGCGGGACTAAATTTAAGGGCAAGCGTTTCGACAAAAACGACCCCGATCATATTTACAAGACCAATAAAAAGGAGCAGAATCCACAAAGAAAACTTTACGTTTTGAAGTTTAGAGTGGTGTTTTGTAAACGTGGAGATCCAGTAAGGTGTTGCCAGGAGAGTGAACCAAAATGCAAGATTGGGCGCAGTTTCTCCATTGGAAAGCAGGTAGCGAATAAGAAGAATCTGCACTGCCCATGAGAGCGCAGAAAGAAAAGTAAAAATAAATCCTTTGCTCATTTTTCTAAAAGCTCTAATATGAATGAAAATTGTTTATATTCCGGCCCCTTTTCGAGATTGAAGTGGCCTTGGTTGGGTTTTACAATAAGTTCACCACCAAGATAGTGTTGCATAATTTTTCCTTGGTCAACTCCACATTGGTTGAATGGATTCTCTACGAGGCTTTGTTTATAAGGAAAATACTCTGATTTTGTGCCGAGCTCAACAGGTCCAGCTACAAGAACTGCTTTATTAATTGATACTCCATCAGGGAGTTGTTCGAGTATTCTTAAGATGACCGCCGCGCCCGCTGAATGACCGATAATGACAGATTCTTCATTGAATTGCCATTGGGTATTAGAAAAAATAGTATGTAACCAATCATCTTGTTTGGGAACATCTGAATTTGGTAAGTCCGGAGACCATACCACATAACCTTTTTTCTCAAGTTCTTTTTTTAACCATGGAAACCAGTTGCCTTGGGAGGTATTTCCCGCCCCATGAAGGATAAGTGCATTCTTGGTTGTCATGCCGTAAGTATACCAAATAACTGGTTTGGGCTATAATTACGTAACTATGCATCAAGGCAATACCACGTTTACTACCGAAGAAATTGAAACGCATGTGCGCACCTACCGGTCGCTTTTGAAGTCTGCCGGAAAAGTGAGCATTGAAAAACTTATAGATTCGCATATCGGCATGAAGTCCGTACTTCATGAAAAAGCAGGAGCAAAGACGGTAGATGCTGCGGCATTCATCTATTCACTTCTGCGGTTGCCGTTTTGCATGAGCCGCGTCAAGACAGTGATTTTAGGCCAATCCTACAGCGTGTTTCACAAGAACGGCTATGCCAAAATCGGCAGGTGGCGCAAGGTTGAAGCACCCGGCCGCCGGCGCAAAATGCACTACGACGGCCGCGAAACACTTGCCATGTATATTGCTTCCGTGACCGATGTCGATGATATCGTGACACTTCTGACTGCATTTCAAATAGAATGGAACAAAATTCACGCGGCGCTCAAAGACGACAAGCACCCGGATCGCCGGATGGAAAAACTTATTGACTCTTCGGACCTTAACCGCATCCGGCTCGTGTTTGGGAAAGACTATCCGGTGCTGGTGGCGGCTCTGAAACGCCGGCAGATGGATGTGACGGTCAAGCTTCTTTCCGGTTCCTACATGGAGTATTCCAAAGCTACTAAGCGATGGTGGGATCATGTAGAGCGAAACGCCAAACACCTTCCGCTTTACCGCCGCCCGGTCTATTTTGTATCGAGCAATACACATTCACTCGTCAATGTGCTTTCGCGTTATGTACTTTCCAAAGAAAAAGAACTGACCCGGTTTTTGTATGAAAGTAAAAATGAACTGCTTATTTCCCTGTGGGAACAGGTAGAAAAAGGGCCAAACGCGGGAAGCCGCGAAAATTTCCTGTTTTATATAGCCAAAAAATATGCCTCGGCTAACCCCGCGTTTCTCAAAGAAAAAGAAGCGCACGAGCGGTCGCTTGGCATAATCACGGTCGCGCCGTTTCATTATTTGGACATAAACGCACAACTGTTTGAACTCCGGCGGTTTGCCGATGCGTCAGAGTCGCTGGGTATAGATTGCAAACATTTGGCGGCAAGCGATGCGGTGGTTATCAACATCGATTACCCTCTGGGGTGGGCGGCGTACCAGGTGCTTACCAAAATTGGTCAGAACGTCGACGTGGTGCGCGGTATCTATCTCATGGGCAAAGCGGCAACGCTGAACGCCAATATCGGCGATATCCTTATTCCCACGACCGTGTTTGACCAACACACGAAAAATATCTACGCGATAAAAAACGCATTTACGGCATCTGATTTTGCGACCGCATTTCGGACCGGCTCGATCCTGGATGATCAAAAAACCGTATCGGTGAAGGGGACATTTTTACAAAACAAAGATATTTTGGCTGCGTGGTATAAAGAAGGATATACGACCGTGGAGATGGAAGCCGGCCCCTATATGAATGCCGTCTACGAATTTGTGTACTACAACCGGTATATGGAACAGGAATTTATCAATCTTACTACTACTCCGTTTGAACTGGGCATCGTCCACTATGTCTCGGACACGCCCAACAGCAAAGGCACCAACCTGGGCGTACGCAATTTGGCCTATGAAGGAGTGGAAGCAACATATAGCGCCACGCGGGCAATAGTCAAAAAGATTATTGAGAAGGAGAAAGAATTTGTCTAAATTATTTTATGTATTTTATGTTGCTTCGGATCAAATGTAGGGGCAGTTGCCATAAAGATTGTGAAGTTGCCTTCCCAAGCAAATGGCTCGTTGGGTTGAATAAGAATTACGTCGCCAAGATCGAGTGACGTTTCACCGCTGGAAGAAACAATTTTTCCGTTTCCTGATACTACGAATGCTAATTCTTTGGAAATCTCGTTTACGGCAAAACCTTTTTCGGGGTAACGACCGTTAACTTGAGCAACCGCACCACTGATATCTTGGCTGTCCGCAAGATATTCCCAGATGGTTGTTGTTGCAGATGGGCTGACCTTATTAGTCTCTTTATTCTTTACTACTTGCATAGTCTACTGGTTATGTATGTTACTATATTTCGAAACAAGGCAACAGACATTATCTAAGAACTTTATAATGCAGTTGAATGGTGTTAGCGTTGAGTTTTTTGGTACCAAGCAACTCGAGCTTGCACTCAAAATTCTCGGGTCGAAAGAGCGGAATTCCTTTTCCGAGAATGGTAGGTTCGATATCGAGATAAACTTCATCGATTAACTTTTGTTCCATAAAGGAGTGATTGATTGTGCTTCCGCCGGCGACAAGAATCTTAGAGTAATTTTTTTCTTGAGCCAGCTTAATGGCTTCTTGCGGAGTAGATACAAAAACAACAGAAGCGTGTTTGGGTTTTAATCCTTTTTGATTGGTAAGGACAATATATAAACATCCATCAAGAAATTCCTCGGCAGGCATGAGGTCATATGTTTTTCGTCCGATGACGGAACAGCGAATTGCTCTCGTCATGCCCTGATAGCTTTTCCAGGATTGTTCTGATAGCCACTCCACGTCGTCATTTTCTTTTGCGATAAATCCATTTGCCGATATTGCCATGTAGAGGGTGACGTTGATCATGGTTTTTATTGTAGACAAATTAAATTTGGTGTCAATCTATGAATTACTATTGTTACCATGTTTTAAAACATGGTAACATGAATGTATGACGCAGGTTTCGAGGTATCCGTTACGAAAAGAAGTTGAAGAACGGGTGTATGAAGTTTTGATGGAAAGCATTGCAGCGGCAAAGACGCGGGGCACCGTCACCAAACTCCTTAACGATTTACTCTCTCCCACCGAGCAACTGATGATTGCCAAGCGTCTCTCGATTGCACTCCTTCTTATCAAAAAATACGATCAGCGAACGATCTCGAAATGGCTGAAAGTAAGCCTGGGAACGGTGAGTAAGGTGAGCTTAGCATTGCAAAAGGGACACGGTGGGTACCAAGCTGTGATCGGATCGATTCTGAGGAAAGAAGAACTGAAGGAATTTTTGCAAAAGATTGACGATGCGCTGGCTGCTGTCTTGGGTCCAGCGGGACCGGGGAGTAGCAATTGGGGCAAATGGAAAAAGGAGCGTTGGCAATCCAGGATGGATAGTCAAAAAGCATTTTAGTCTCGTGGTTCTAATGTTACTATGTTTTAAAACAAGGTAACATTAGAATTTAGAGTTGCTTGATGAGATCGATAACACGGTCGGTATACCCAAGCGCGTAATAAAAATGGCGAGCATTTTTGTTTGGTTCAAAGACTTCGATACGCATATGGTCGCAGTGTAATTGTTTAAAGTGATCTTCTATTTTTTCGACCAATAATTTTCCCAGATGGTTGCCTCGATAGTCTGGATGTACGAAGAGTTCCAAAACTCGGCCATATTTGGTAGAAGCGAAACTTAGCTGATCAAGCTTACTTACGTTTTGGACGATGCCGGCAATGATACCTACAATTTTCCCATTATCATCAGCGACGTAGAGCGCGCCATTGTTTCGCGCAACTTTTTTCAACAGTGACTGCGCATACGTTGGCCCGAATGCCGGTAATCGGCGGATTTTTTTGAGCGGATCTATGTTAACAAGGTAATCGCATAATCCTTCAAGGCACTCAATGAGTCCTGTCTTGTCATTTTCTTTATATGCGCGAATAATTGGTATACCCTGTGTCATAGTCATTGCTATAATACAAAGAGCACATAAGTAAGGCAAGCAAATGCTATAATCGTACGTATGAAGTCTGGCGACGTGCGGAAGAAATACCTCGAATTTTTTACGGCGCGGGGGCATGCGGAAATTCCGTCTGCGCCGCTCGTGCCGGAAAATGATCCGACGACCCTGTTTACCAGTAGCGGCATGCAGCCGCTCATTCCTTATCTTCTTGGTCAACCGCATCCGTCGGGAAAACGGTTGGTTGACAGCCAAAAATCATTTCGCAGTCAGGACATAGAGGAAGTTGGCGACAACCGGCACACGACGTTTTTTGAGATGCTGGGCAATTGGTCGCTCGGCGATTATTTTAAGAAAGAGCAGCTCCTGTGGAATTTTGAATTTTTAACCCGTGAACTTAGACTTGACCCCAAGCGGTTATACGTGACGGTGTTCGAAGGAGAAGGGTCGGTGCCGAAGGACACTGTTTCTATAGAAATTTGGAAAGAAATTTTTGCTGGAGTGGGGATTGATGCTGGGGAAAAAGAACGGATTTTTGCCTATCCTGCGAGCAAGAATTGGTGGAGCAGAAGCGGCGAGCCGCAAAATATGCCGCCGGGCGAGCCGGGCGGGCCGGACAGCGAAGTATTTTTTGACTTCGGCGCGCACCTTAAGTTTCACGAACAGTCTCCTGACAAGGAGGCACCTTGTCACCCCAACTGCGACTGTGGACGGTTTTTGGAAATTGCCAATTCCGTATTTATGCAGTACCAGAAAATGGAGGACGGAACGCTCAAAGAACTTAAACAAAAAAATGTGGACTTCGGAGGAGGGCTTGAGCGCATGGTGGCGGCAACCAATGATGATCCGGACGTTTTTAGAACTGATATGTTTACTGCAGTTATTCAAATCATCGAGCAAACATCCGGGAAGACATACGGGGAAAATAAAGAAGAAACGCTGGCAATGCGCATTGTCGCAGATCATATGCGGGCCTCCGTGATGATGATGACAGATGGCGTACTACCCTCAAATAAAACTCAAGGATATGTGCTTCGACGATTGATTCGCCGGTCGCTGTTATATGGTAGAAAATTGGGATTATCAAAAGACCTTACATATATCGGAACATTGGTAGAACCGATTGCACAGGTTTATGAGGATGCGTATCCTGAGGTAACGGAAAAAGCTGCGGAAGTAAAACTCATCTTGCAGGAAGAAGCATTGCGGTTTGCTGGTACATTAGAAAGAGGGATAGCAGAGATAGAAAAACTAGAAACGCTGGATGGGAAAAAAGCATTTACGCTCTATGAAACGTACGGTTTTCCGTGGGAGATGACGGTAGAGATTACTGCAGAAAAAGGTCAGACCGTTGATCGAGGACAATTTGAGGAAGAATTTAAAAAGCATCAAGCGCTTTCTCGCACTGCGGCAGCGGGCATGTTTAAAGGCGGGTTGGCAGATAAAAGCGAAGAAACGATTAGGCTTCACACTGCACATCACCTGCTTCTTGCGGCCTTACAGAAAATTGTTGACCCGAATATAAAACAGCGCGGAAGTAACATCACCGCCGAGCGACTGCGGATGGACTTTAGCTTTGCGCGAAAAGTCACGCCGGAAGAACTTACAAAAGTTGAAGAATTAGTTAACCAGAAAATTGCAGAAGACCTTCCGGTTATGCGGAAAGAAATGAAACGCGAGGAGGCGGAAAAAGTTGGGGCGCAGATGGAATTTGGGCATAAATATCCGGATATTGTGAGTGTGTATTTCGTGGGATCACCCAGCGATTTCTTCTCGGCAGAATTTTGCGGTGGGCCCCATGTAGCACACACTGGCGTGATCGGCCACTTCAAAATCAAAAAAGAAGAATCCGCCGCCTCCGGCATCCGTCGCATCTACGCACTATTAGAGGTTGTATAAACGTACTTATTTACGAGATGGCCTCGGGGCTCGGATTACCGTCGGTGTGCTCGGGGCATTTTCTGTACCAAGCGCAATAAGCGGTATCAAATAAGCATGGTGGTTTACCCAGGGGTAGTGGCTTGGTGTTGTCGATCCTATCGCCAGCGCAAGAATATGTGCTTCGCATCCTTTGGGTAGATCGTTATTTATTTTTTGAACTTCGTCCAGCAACGGAACCGTGTCACCAATTTTTTCTGGCGGATGGGGAAAACGACCAAGCGTACACAACATGAGCGACAACGTGCCAAGCCGAGCATTGAGTGGCAGATGATCGCGCTGGATAGCGTTGATTATCCTTTCTCTTACCGTAGCAAGAGCGAGATTGTCTTTTGGCAGAAATGCGGCGACGATTGAAAGCGAATTCTGTTCTTTGTCTCGCGTTATCATGATGCGTTCTAGTTCTAGTTTTATTGGTGGTAGGTCAGGGCTGGCAAACTCTCCTTGAAGAACTTTATAGTAGTCAGCAGCTGTTTGGGCGTTTATACCGGCAGTTTTTCTTCCATTTGGATCAAAGCGGAGTTCTCCAAACGTGATATGCCGAAATCCATCAGGTATTGGCCGCATGGTCGGTTCAAGTGTTTGTATGCGCTGTGTTGTTTCACCTAAGTAGCTATCAGCAGGACCGGAAATGAATCCACAAACATACAGTGCATAGCGGGGATCCTTCTCGCCAAGAAGAAAAGGATTATCCGCAACAGCGTCTGCGCGCATGGTTTCTATTGCGGTGTTGGCAATCTCATCATGAGCAGAGACTAATTGATTTCTTATCCGTTCAAATTCAGCCGGCATAGAACCTATAGTATATCATTACATAATCAGTCATTCAAGTTGCCTCATTATCTTCTTGTTGCTTATTTAGCCCTTTTTACCAATGCCGTGGCGATGCTTCGAAACGGCACGACTCCCCGCGCCTTTTAATATTGCTTCCATTTAATTTCACTGCTACTATGGAATAAGGAGGGTTATTCCTCTACCTTTGGTATGAAATTACCCGGAACGTTAGGAGATATGTTTGGGAAGCCGGCGGAAAAAAAGGAACTGTTTCTTTCGCTGTACCTGGACCGCGACGGCGTGGCGGCGTCGGTGTGGGAGATTGGCGCTGAAAAGCTACCCAAAGTGCTTGCCACAGCCAGCAGCGAGGTGGAGGAAGATTCCTGGGAAGACCGTACCGAAGCGGCTGACAGGGCGATTGCCAGCCTTGAAGATGCCGCAGGTACCACGGATTTTCACAACGTCACGTTGGGACTTCCGCTTTTGTACCTCACCGAAGACGGCAATATCAAAAAAGACGTGGGAGGCCACATCAAAAAACTCGTGGAAGTGTTAGAGCTTAAAGCCATGGGATTTGTGCCGGTATATCAGGCACTTGTGTATAAACTGAAAAAAGACGAAGGCGTGCCGCCAAGCGTCATTCTTTTGGGCGTGGCCACAGATACCCTGACGCTTGCGGTGTATAAAGTGGGCAATCTCGTAGGGGTGCGCCATGGCAACCGCGATGGAGATGTTGCGTTGCAACTGGAAGAGCTTTTGAAAAGCTTTACGGACATAGAAGTGCTGCCGTCGCGAATACTTCTCTATGGCATAAAAAAAGAAGACGTAAATTCAGTAAAAGAAGAACTACTTCGTTACCAATGGACGACACGGGCGAATTTTTTGCATTTTCCCAAAATTGATGTTGTAAGCCATGAAGATGTCGTTCGCGCGGTGTCGTTTGCCGGCGCCAGCGAACTGGGCGTGGCGATGGGGGAGGAAGATGGAGAAGAGCAGAGAGTAGAGAGTAAAGAGCAGAGAGTAGAGCAAGAGGTTGCTATGCCAGTTGAGGAAGAGTCAAACGTGGTGACGGTAGAGCCGGAGGAGCTCGGATTTCGGAAGCAGGACGTATTGGAAGAGCCACTAGAAGAGCAGAGAGTAGAGAGTAGAGAGCAAAGTGAAGCACAAGAAAAAAAAGGCATAGCGCTGGCATTAAAAATCCCCAAGATTGCGATTCCCAAATTTCCGGCGTTTAAGATTCCGCGTATTGCCATCCCGCTGCAGGGCGGCATTGGCGCGAGTGCGGGAATCATACTTATTGCCGCCGGAGTGTTTGGATTTATTTATTGGAAGATGCCGGCCGCCATAATTACAATTTATGAAAACCCGCAGACGCTTACGGAAGCGGCAGATATTGTGATAGATCCAACCGCAACGGTTGCTGATACTGAAGAAAAAATACTGCCGGGGAAGAAACAGGAGAAATCAGTGAGTGGAGAAAAGACAATTCCTATCACCGGTAAAAAAGAAGTAGGTGATCCGGCAAAAGGCGCGGTTACCATTTCAAATAAAACCTTCACCGCTAGAACATTTACTAAGGGATCCGTACTGATTGCAAATGGCCTGCGGTTTACGCTTGAAAGCGAAGTAGCCGTGGCCTCAGCGAGCGAAAATCTTGCCAAAACTATTCGCACGTACGGTACGGCAACCGGTTCCGTAACGGCCGAAATTATTGGCGCTAAAGGTAACTTGCCGGCTGGGACTGAATTTGTTTTAAAAGATATAGCGAAAGATATCGCCGTTGCGCGCAACGACCAGGCGTTGGCAGGCGGCACAAGCCGGGAAGTGACGGTGGTATCACGGGCTGATATGGATGCTCTGGTCAAAGCACTTACCGAAGAGTTGGTGATAAAGGCAAAAACTGATTTGAGCCAGGGAGTAGCCGGAAGTGATGTACTGATCGATGAAACCGTGCAAACAGAAGTGACGGCCAAACAGTTTACGCAAGAATTGGATCAGGAAGCCACGCAACTGCAGGGATCCATCACGCTTACTGTTTCGGGAGTTTCCTATAGCAGAGATGATGCCATGCAGCTGTTTTCCTCTGGGCTTGCGTCAAAACTTCCGCAGGGGTACAGTTTGGTGCCAAACCGAACGGAAGTTATGCTGTCCAGTGTGAAGGTGAAAAAGGACGGCACGGTGACGGCAAATGCCGCTGTGTCGGCTGATGCTGCGCCAACACTGGTTATAGAAGATATACAAAAAGCGCTGGCCGGAAAAACGATTTCGCATGCAGGAGAGTATTTGCGCGGATTGCCGGGAATCGGGAGCGTGGAATTTAGTTTTCGTTGGAGATTGTTTCAAAACCGAATGCCTATAAACTCCAAAAATATTTCGGTAACGGTTGCGGTTGAGGAATAAATAAGCGAATAAACGCGAAATAAATTTCGCTATTACCATGTTATATCAATATGTTAAGGCCGCGCCAAGAGCGTTAAAGCCCAAAAAGAAAGCGCCGATGGCTTTGTCTTTTGTTCTTATGGCTGCGGGATTTTTGGTGCTTACGTGGGTGCTTTGGCCAATAATTTCCTTTAGTGTAATTTCCGATACGCTGTTTGCCGGCATTGTAGCACCGGTTCCGGACGGACATAAGGAAGCGGTTGTGGGAACAGGATTTTTGGCGCCGCTTGCTCTTGCCGCGGGTGATGACAGCAATAGTGAAACATCAGTTGATTTTACCAATGCCAATGCGTGGTTTCCCAATAAGCCGCAAAAAAAAGTGGTGACACCGGTCAACACGTATACGCTTTCTATCCCGAAGCTGAAAATTTCGGGTGCTGCTGTTGTGATCTCCGGAGACGATTTGTCCAAAAGTCTTATCCATTATGGCGGCACTGGATTGCCGGGCGACTACGGTACGGCGGTAATTTTTGGCCATTCGACACTCCCGCAATTTTTCAGCCCGACGAATTATAAAACTATTTTTTCAACACTTCCGACGCTTGTGGTGGGTGATGAATTTTTTGTTACTTATGACGGGGTAGAATATCGATATCAGGTGCATGAGATGATCGTAACGGAGCCCACTGACCTGACACCGCTTGAGCAGCATTTCGATGATTCCTATATAACGCTCATCACCTGCGTGCCGCCCGGGACATACTGGAAACGCCTTAATGTACGGGCGCGGCTGGTGCGCCCCGCGCGATAACATCATGATATCCGGAAAACAGTTAGCGATTGACGCCATCAAGAAAAAATTGATCGGTAAATCTCTTTCGTATAACGAGATATTTGCGATCATGGATGAGATTTCCCACGAGCGGTTAGGGCCTGTGTTGACGACGTATTTTGCCGCTGCAGGATTTAAAGAAGGGTTTAACAGCGAAGAGTTAAAACACCTGACGCGCGCAATGGTTGCGACCGGACCAAAACTGCATTTTAAAGGTATCGTTGCTGATAAACATTCTACGGGAGGTGTGGCGGGAGCACGAACGACGATGGTTTTGGTGCCGATTATCGCGGCCGCTGGATTTCAAATTCCAAAAAATTCTTCCCGTGCCATTACGTCACCTGCAGGAACGGCAGACACCATGGAAGTGCTGGCTCCGGTGACATTTACTCCCAAACAGATAGAACATTTAGTGAAAAAAGCAGGCGGGTGCATCGTATGGGGCGGGCATTTGGGGTTGGCACCTGCCGATGACATCATCATACAAGTGGAAGCGCCGCTTGCCTTTGAGTCGTTTGACAAAATTATCGTTTCGATTATGGCTAAAAAAGTGGCTTCCGGGGACACGCATTTGGTGCTTGATATTCCTGTTGGTCCGACGCTGAAGATCCAGCACTTCAGGGACGCAGAGGCGATAGCACAAAAATTTACATACCTTGCAAAAGAATTTAACATAAAAGTGATCATTGATATCAATGAAACACGCCAGTCTGCGGGGCGTGGTATCGGTCCGGTGCTTGAAGCGCGCGACGTGATGCAGATTTTGGAACAGCATAAAAACCGGCCGCTGGCATTGGAAAACAAAGCGCTGCGGTTGGCAGGCAAGCTTCTGTCGCTGTGTTTTGCCGATACGCCGGGAAAAAAGCAGTTGGATGGAGAAGAAGTAGCGCGCGAAATCCTCACCAGTGGGGAGGCACTTGCGAAAATGCGGGAAATCATCAAGGCGCAGGGGGGAGATGCGAGCGTGATGAGCGATGATTTGACACCGGGAAAATACAAGAGCGATATTCGCGCTCCCCGTTCGGGCAAAGTAAACAGCATACACAATCGCAACATTACCGTGATCTGCCGCATCTTGGGCTGTCCAACGGATAAAAAAGCAGGGATGTATCTGGCAACAAAACTTGATGAGCGGGTAGACAAAGGTGATATACTATGTACGATCTATTCGTCAGACCCGCATCGGTTGCGGGAAGCGGTGGAGACGATAAAAAATATGCCAGTCTATTCTATAGAATAATATGTTAAAAAACGTTATTGCTCCCATGCAGGCGTGGTTACTGTCCCAGGGCAGGTGTGTAGGGTGCGGCAAACCGTTGCCGCAAAAGTCCGGCGCCGGATGGGTGCGGGTCGATTGCAGCTGCGGCAGAATTTATATGCATGATCCGTCGGGAGCAAAATACAGGAGAGCAACACTTGATGAAATCAAATAAACGATTTACCAATCGGCTTGTCATTTTTCTTCTTGTTATCGTGGTCATGTTGGGGGGAAGCGCTGTATGGTGGTGGCAGGATATCGCACCTATTGATCCGGCAGATAAAACCCCCATTATTTTTACCGTTGGCCGCGGCGATGGGGTAAAAACAATTGCGGCAAATCTTTCGCAAAAAAATCTTATTCGCAGTCCCATGAGCTTTTTTATTCTGGTGAAAGTCCTTGGGATAGAGCGCGAACTTCAGGCAGGAGATTTCAGACTCACGCGCATCATGGATGCCCGGACTATTGCCGAGGAGTTGACCCATGGCATGCTTGACGTGTGGGTGACGACGCTTGAGGGATGGCGGGTAGAAGAAATTGCCAACCGGCTTGCCAAAGAACTGGACATTCCGGAGGCGGAATTTTTGCGCTATGCAGAAGAAGGATATATGTTTCCGGATACGTATCTAATCCCTCGCGATGCAACCGCAGCGGCTATTGCGGCTATATTTCGCAGAACGTTTGACGAAAAAGTGACGGATCAGATGCGCCAGGATGCAAAAAAAACAGGATTAACGTGGGGTGAAGTGGTGACCTTGGCATCTATTGTGGAGCGGGAAGGGAGAAGCGACGAAGACAGACCGTCAATTGCAGGTATTCTTCTCAAGCGCCTCAAAGCAGATTGGCCGCTTCAGGCGGACGCTACGCTTCAATATGCGCTCGGGTATCAATCGTTTGAAAAATCGTGGTGGAAAAAATCACTGACCAATTCTGATAAAACGGTCCGATCCGGCTACAATACCTATCGCAATCCCGGACTTCCGCCGGCGCCGATTGCAAATCCCGGACTTGCGGCAATTAAGGCCGTCGTATACGCACAGGAAACAGACTATTGGTATTATCTTCATGACCCGCAAGGGGGCGTGCATTATGCCCGAACAATTGACGAGCATAATGAAAATATTGCAAATTATCTGCAATGAAGATTACGTCGGGTATTGCTCCGCTATTGGTGATTGCTGCAGTTATCGGGGGATACATGCTCTTTTCCCTTCCGGATAGGCCGATAGAGCAGTCGCGTCCGGTTCCGGCCCAAACAAAGAAAGAATTTGCCATTGCAAGCTCCGCGTTTGGAAATGACGGAGAAATCCCCCTGCGCTACACATGCGACGGGGAAAATGTAAGTCCGCCGCTGACGATCAACAATATCCCGGAAAAAACAAAATCATTGGTACTTATCATGGATGACCCCGATGCACCCAATGGCACATGGACGCATTGGGTGGTGTGGGATATTTTGCCGGAAGTTCGCGAGATTATGGAGGGAAACGTTCCACAGTGGGCAGTAGAAGGGATGACGAGTCGTGATCGACCAGGATATAGCGGACCGTGTCCACCCAGCGGATCGCATCGCTATTTTTTCACCATATATGCGCTCGATGAGCTGCTGCGATTTAATAACCAGAAAACCAGAGCCGAACTGGAACAAGCGATGGTGGGCCACCTCGTCGGTCAAACGCACTTCTTTGGCAGATACAGTAGGCGCTGAGGTCGGTATGCCTTGGTTCTTGCGCCAATCACAGGTTTACCGTAATAGAATAGACAAAAAAGTCAGTGCCGCCGAAATTGTATTTGTAGCGCTCGCTTCCCTGCAGAAAATTATATTGCGTACGTTCTTGCTCAATAGCTTTTTTGACCGTCATTGCTTTTAGATACCATCCGGCGTTGGGACAACACTGTTTATCAAAACCGGAGTTATAAAGAAGTACTCCATTGTTTGCAATAAACGAAAGTGTAGCGGCAGCAGGTTTATCTTCCATCATGAGCGTCAAAAGAGAGATGTCTTCGGGAAAAACTTCCGGGAGTTTTTGGAAAAATGTCGTCATTTCGGCCGTTAGAAACGTTGCTTTCTTTTTGTCTTTTCGCATGAGGTCAAGAAGTATTTCTATATCTTGTTGGGGGTTATGGCTATTGATGAGAGCGATATGTTTGTGTTCGCGCTCGATTTTGCGGATTTTACGGCGCAGTTCGTGGCGGTTTTTGTAGGGAAGCGATGCAATATATTCATCCCAAGTAGCAGGAAGACGGATGATGGGTGTAGTATCTTCTTGTGTGACCGTTGCGTTGGCTAATGATTGGAAAAAAGAAACCGTAGCCGAGGATTGCGGGACGTTGCGCAGGCGAATTGATGTGACGCCGTCTCCCTTAAGGAAATCAACAATTTGCTTGCATGCATCGAACTTATGCTTATCTGAACCTATGATATCTTGATAGTCGGAAATTTCCTCCCCGCCGGAAAAAATTATTTCATTAGCTTTTCTGGCAAACGGCGCGATTATAGTTTCATCAATAACAAGAGGATACGGTTGCCAATCCTTAGCTAATACTTCGTACCACAGCACATGCCATTGATAGGTAAAAAATGGAGCGCGGATTAGATTTGTGTCGTATGCTGTAGTCCAGGTGTTTTGAAGCGACGGACCAAATGATACCCGTGTAACCATAGTGTCTAATGCTTTCTATTATAGCAGTTAATTCTGTAAGTGATTTTAGATATTTGTCAAAATTTCCAATTGGAATTTTTGACAAATATAGTTTATGGGGTATATGCTGAATGTATATGGGGCGAAGGAAGAAAAAACCAGAAAAAAAAGAACATATAACGAAAGACATCTTACTTCGGCTACTTCAGGGAGGCGCTTTATTGGGAGTTGCGCTGATTGCACCAAACGCAATCCGCATGCTGAAGCCACTTAGTCGCAACGAAGAGGAATGGGAAAATTATTACCCATCGTCGCTCCAGCGATATACGATGAGGCTTTGGCGTAAGGGGCTGGTAGATGTGAAGGAGACTTCTGAAGGCTATACCGTCGTGATCACAGAAAAAGGGAAGACAGAAATACTTCGCTACGACATGGAGGCCATGAGCATTAAAAAACAGGATCCGTGGGACCGAAAATGGCGGATGATATTTTTTGACATCCCGACTGGCGAAGATTCGCCGCGCCACGCATTTCGTGAGCATTTGCGTAGTATGGGATTTTTTATGATGCAAAAGAGCGTGTATGTTCACCCGTATCCCTGCCACAAACAAGTACAATTTCTTCGCGAAGTATTTGGTATCCCGCACAGCGTGAAGCTAGCGACCGTAGATTTCTTAGAAAATGACGACGATTTGCGCCGCTTTTTCCGATTGAGTTAAACACTATTTTTTGTCAATTTTTCCAATTGGAATTTTTGACAAATTTTATTTTGTCTAGCGTGGTATAGTATGGCCATATGGGAATTGTGAGATCGAGTGATAATAAAGGAAAGCAACACCTTCTTTTTGTCGGTGCTCATCCGGACGATGCTGATATTGAATGTGGCGGGACTGCAATAAAGCTACTTCAAGCAGGACATACGGTAACATACGTTTCCATGACAAACGGTAATGCGGGTCACCATGCAATGAAAAAGGAAGATCTTGCAAGCCGTCGCCTTAATGAAACAAAAGCAGTTACAAAATTATTAGGGGTAAATTACATCATTGTTGATAACAATGATGCCGAACTTCAGGCGACTCTAGAAAATAGACACAAGCTTATTAAAATTATCAGAAAAGTTAAACCCACAATTATTGTGACTCATCGGCCCAATGATTATCATGCTGATCATCGAAACACCTCTCTTCTTATTCAAGACGCGATGTATCTTGTAGCTGTTCCATTGGTGTGTCCAGACATTGCAGCGCTTACGTATAATCCTGTTGTTGTTTACCATCAAGATGGTTTTACAAAACCATACCCTTTTTCACCTAATGTTTTTGTGGATATCACAGACGTCATAGATAAAAAAATGGAAGTATTGTCGCTTTATGAATCGCAGGTGTTTGAATGGTTGCCATGGATTGAAGGATATCTTCATGAAGTACCGAAAGAAAAAGATAAGCGCATTGACTGGCTCAAATCTAAATGGGGGAATCGAGGGGACGTGAATACGTTGAAGTCGATCTTACAAAAATTAGTTTCTCCCGCGATATACAAAAAGGTTAAACACATTGAGGCATTTGAGGCGAGCGAATATGGGGCGCGATTGACAAAAAATAACGCTCCAATTATTTTCCCGTTCGGAATTGTAAACTTCTAAAAAGAATGGTGAAATGTTGCATCGTATGAAAGATAAATATTCGGCGGTGTGGGTGTCGCATTCTTCTATTTCCGATTACCTGTCGTGTCCGCGGGCATACTTCCTTAAAAACATATACCGCGATCCCAAGACAAATCATAAAGTCATGCTCATGTCCCCGCCTTTGGCGTTGGGCCAAGCGGTGCATGAGGTGATCGAGTCGCTGTCGGTGTTGCCTGTTGGAGAGCGCTTCGCTGAATCCTTAGTGGATAAATTTGAGAAAGTCTGGATGGGAGTTTCC
>Ga0075661_109_pt1 | contig 21590 bp, 18 predicted proteins | sample RifGroA1_FD_68406 | JGI IMG/M metagenome (GOLD analysis project Ga0075661, IMG submission 68406) | Microgenomates (Gottesmanbacteria) bacterium GW2011_GWA1_48_13
ATTTCTCCAAAAGCTTTCCCGCGATCAGTATCTTCGGTTTTCTACTGCACTTCATAAATTGAGTGTTGATCCGACCGGAGGCGATGTAAAAAAGCTCCGCGGTGATTTACCTGGTGCGTATCGGCTGCGCGTAGGTAAGTGGCGCGTGTTGTTTATCCGAAAGGACGATGAGCGCTGCATCGATATCATAACGATTGAGAAGCGTGGCGATATTTATTGAGAGTGTATATAATACGAGATAATGAACCTTCGTATTCCCGGCCCTACCCCTTTGCCGCCGGAAGTACTTGCGGCAGTATCCCAGCAAATGATTTCGCACCGCAGCGGCGAGTATCGGGCACTCCACCAAGAGGTAGCCAGCGGTGTACAAAAATTTTTCCAAACCAAAAACGACGTATTCTTTTTTACCTCCTCCGGCACCGGTACCATGGAGGCAGCGGTCGTCAACACGCTTTCGCCGGGGGATCGCGCGCTCGGCGTAACCATGGGGGTGTTCGGCGACCGGTTTATGGATGTGGCGAAAGCGCACGGCATAGACCTTACGATCCTTAGGTTTCCGATGGGGCAAGCGGCGGACCCGGAAAAAGTTGCAGAAGCCTTTGCCAAGATAGAAAATTGCAAAGCCATCCTTATAACCCACAACGAAACATCCACGGCAATTGCAAATGATTTAGCGGCGATTACGAAAGCAATTCGGGAACGCGCTGAAGTCGCTTCATTTGTCATCCCGAGCCCCGCCCAAGGCGGGGTAAACTCCGTCGAGGGATCTCTTGCATCAAAAACCGCTACGTGTGCCCGCTACTATTTTGATTTTGCGCATATGAAAAAATATCATGACAAGCATGAAACACCGGAAACACCCGCGATTTCGACGTTGTATGCATTACAGGCGGCGTTAAAGATCATGCTCAAGCGGGGAGTGAAAGAAACCTTCAGGTATTACGAAGGACTGTCCTTGTACACAAGGACAGTCCTTATGCAAAACGGTTTTACCTTGTTTGGCGACCAAACGCATGCGTCAAATACGGTGACCGCTTTGTTGGTGCCGGAAAGCCTGCCTGCCGGCAGGCAGGGCCTTACGGATGAGGATTTTCGCGGTACCCTAAAGAAGAAGTACGGATTGATTTTATCGGGCGGAAAGGGAGAAATGAAGGGTAAAATTGTTCGGATAGCACATATGGGATCGGTAAGTCGCGAAGATATTGATAAGGCGGTAGAAGCAATGGTGAAAGCAAGGAACGAATTACAATGAAAATTCTTATTTCCGACTCCATTGGCCAAAGTGGGATTGATTACCTGAAACAGCAAGCCCGCCTGCCGGACGGGCAGGGGTTTGAGGTGGTACTTAAGCCGGATATTACCCCAGAAGAGTTGATTGGAGAAATAGGAGAGTACGACGGCCTTATTGTTCGCAGCCGCACAAAGGTGACGGCAGAAGTCATTGCAGCCGGTCAAAAGTTGAAGGTCATCGGACGCGCCGGCAGCGGGCTGGACAATATTGACGTGGAAGCGGCAAAAAAGGCGGGTGTCGCCGTCGTTAACGCGCCGGGTGCCAACGCTCAAAGCGTTGCTGAGCACACGATGGCCTTGATTCTCGCACTTTTTCGCAAGCTTTTGCCGGTGGCAACCGCGCTTAAGGCTGGCCGGTGGGAGAAGAAGGGGTATATGGCGACAGAACTTAGCGGTAAAACTATCGGCATTGTTGGCTTTGGCAATGTCGGCATGAAGGTGGCAGAAATCACGCATGGTTTTGGCATGAAACTCCTTGTTGCTACGCGGACCCAGACAAGCGAGAAGGAAAAGACAATGAAAGACCTCAACGGCACTCTCGTTACCCTTGATCAGCTTTTGAAGGAATCAGACGTGGTTACCCTTCATGTGCCAAAATCCAGCGAAACAGAACACCTGATTGGTGAAAAAGAATTGGCGTTGATGAAAAAAACAAGCTACCTCATCAACTGCAGTCGCGGCGGGGTGGTAGATGAAGCGGCATTAATTAAAGCCTTAACTACTCGCCAAATGGCGGGCGCGGCACTTGATGTGTTTGCTACCGAGCCGCTCCCTGCGGATAGCCCGTTGTTGACTCTGGATAACGTCATCCTTACGCCCCACATTGCGGCCGCCAGCGCCGAGGCCAAAGAGCGGGCGAGCCTGTTAGTTGCTCAAGCAGTAGCGGCGGCACTCTTGGTATAATCGTTCCATGGGAAGTGATTTCTTCTTGGTTCTTCGATGGTGGGGGACGCTTTTTCTTGTTGGCGCAGTGGCGTATCCGCTCGCCAAACGACTGTTTAGCTCTTGGCCCGCCGGCAACGCTTCGCATAGCGATGCGGGCTGGTACGATCGCGGATATTTATTTTCCAAAGCAGTGGGCATGGCGACGGTGACATGGATCGTGTATGTGTTGGGGACGCTGAAGATTCTACCATTTGGTTATGCCAGCATGGCTGTTTCATTGGTTTTTGTTTTTGTAATTGGACTTCTTGCAAATTTTCAATTTTCAATTTTCAATTTTCAATCAATTTTCAAATTCAATAAAAATTTAAAATTAAGAAATAAAAATTTGGGAATAAATCCCATTAAGCAATTTGGCTTCATACTGCTGGAAGAACTATTTTTTTTGCTCGCGTTGTTTTTTTGGAGCTGGATAAAGGCGCATGAGCCAAGCCTCCGGGGATTGGAAAAGTTCATGGATTATGGCTTCATGAAATCGATTTTGGAAAGCCAGTATTTTCCGCCCGCGGACATGTGGTATACGCCGCTTCCGATCAATTATTACTACTTTGGCCACATGGTGACGGCGGTACTGACGAAACTGTCGGGACTCGACCTGGCATATAGCTTTAACCTGATGCTGGCGAGCTTGTTTGCCCTCACACTCACGATGAGTTTTTCGATAGGGGTACAGATAGGGGTGATAGGGAGGATAAGGAGAATAGGGGCAATAGGGGGAGGAATACTGACGGCGTTTTTGGTGACACTGGCGGGTAACCTTCAGACGATCTATGCGTTTACCCGCGGATATACGGGAGATAATGTGCAGCCGTTTTGGGAGCTATTGTGGAGCGTACGGGACGTCGGGGGAATAGGGGGGATATGGGAGAAGATTGGGCAAGGCCTCAATACGTACTGGTATGCCAATGCCACGCGGTTTATCCCGTTTACCATCCACGAATTTCCAAGCTACTCGTTTGTTGTTTCAGATATACACGGACATGTGCTTTCTATTCCCTTTGTTTTGTTGACTATCGCCTTGTTAATTCACATATTCGGCTCTGGCATCCATAAAGAAAATTTTCAATTTTCAATTTACAATTTCCAATCAATGTTCAATTTACCATTTGTTTTTTATGGTTTTTTGGTTGGCGTTTTGTTAATGACCAATGCGCTGGATGGGCCGATCTATCTCGCACTGCTGGGAGCAGTGTTTGTAATTTTCAATTTTCAATTTTCAATTTCCAATTGGAAAAGAATTGGGGGAATTATTGTAATAGTTTTGGCTGCAGCAGCTATCACTGCATTGCCTTTCCTTTGGCATTTCAAATCCTTTGTTTCCGGGGTGGCGGTAAATTGCCCGCCAGCGTTTTTGGCCAATACCAAGGTCGGGCCTGTCATGTTTGAAGGAGTAGAGAAGTGCCAACGGTCGCCGTTATGGATGATGGGACTCCTGTGGGGGTTTTTTGTGTATTGCGGAGGATGGCTGATAATTAAAATTTTTAATTTCAAATTTTTAATTTTTAATCAAACGAAGAAATTTTCAATGAATACAAAAATAGCTGGAATAGAGCGTTTACTCCTTATTTTTTTCTTTTTTTCGATAGCGCTCATCATTTTTCCGGAATTTTTCTATTTCAAAGACATATATCCCATGCATTTCCGAAGCAATACGATGTTTAAGTTGGGGTATGAAGCCTTTATCTTGTTCTCGATAGTCAGTGGGTATACCATTGTTGCCGCTTTGTTTCAACGGAAACAAAAATCCGGACGGAAATTTTCAATTTTCAATTTTCAATTTTCAATGATTGGACAGAAGATCTTTTTCATTTTGCTCATTCCCCAGCTTTTTCTCGTTTCTATCTACCCCATATTTTCCGTCCGGTCGTATTTTAACGGGTTGCGGGGGTATGAAGGATTGTACGGGTTAAGGTGGATGGCGAATCAATATCCGGACGATTGGGCAGGAATTAATTGGCTTAACCAAAATGCCAAATGCCAGGTGCACAATGCAAAATGTGAGCGCCTTGCGCTGGTCGAGGCAGATGGGGACAGCTACACCGACTATACGCGTTTTAGTGCCTTTACCGGCATGGCGACCATTATTGGTTGGCCGGTGCATGAGTGGCTGTGGCGCGGCACGTATGATGTAGTGGCGCCGCGGCGGGAAGACGTACGGCAAATTTATGAGTCGCAGGATCTTGAATTGACAAGGATTATCCTTGTCAGATATGGGGTGGGCTATGTGATCGTTGGGCAGCTTGAGCGGCAAAAATATCCGGCGCTCCAAGAGTGGAAGTTTGGACAGCTAGGCGAGGTGGTATTTCAACAAGGGGCAACCATAATCTATAAAATTTTTTGACAAATAGCCTATAATTTGATATACTATATGTTCTGCCGTAACTACTTGTTATTTGTATGATATCTCCAGAGGCTATTGCAAGACGCGTAATACATGGGTCAGTATCTGCGTTGCCGAGGTCGGTTCAAGATGCGGCTGTTGCAGTTGGCTTAATAGGGATGGAAACTCAAGTTCAAAAAAAACATGTACTGCGCTCTCTCCGGGATTTACTTACCCTAAAAAATTACAAAAAACTGTTCAACGGAGAGAAAATTGAGACTCCTCGCCATGAATATCAAAATTGGTCCGGAAGATTTCGTTTGGGAGAGATAAACGGGAGTGTTTTGAATACATTTCGAACGGTGATAGAGGAGGGTGTACATAGGGGCCTGTTTGAAGTGCGGGTAGAAGGATTAGATGGACACCCACAAAGAGATCATATAGCGGCAGCACTTCGTTTGGCGGAAACACAGGTTGCATACCAATTAGATCAGCCATTGGGGAAAACCGTACTTCTTAAAGCGAGCGCAGTTATTGTAAAAGACGGATTGGCATGGGAGTTATCCGCTGCAATGGGTAAATTAGATCCATTGTTTCAAGAAGTTACCCATTTTTCTGTCCGGCCTCATGTTCCCGGGGTATTGACAGATGGGGCAAAGCATGGTTAAATACACAGTCAAGACTGTTCACTTTCCTCTGAAAGCAGGGCTTGAGACAATTCCTAGATACATATCAGTGAAAACACATCTTCCGTTTTATTACTAAGTAATTTGTGTTGCACTAACTAAACAACTTTTTCACGTATGGCGTTCCGCGCATCTACAAAATCAAAGAAATCTTCTGTTACCGAAGAAAAACCCGCCTCACCGGTGGACAAGCAATCAGCTGAAACACCGCTGGATCAGAACGTGTCATTGTCGGGGTTAAGCATAGATGATCTGATCGGCGGACAGAAAGAAGAGAGTAAAGAGCAGACAGTAGTGGATGTTGCGCCAAAATTACCGCAAGCCGAAGAAGTCAGGCCCGCTTCAACTCAGCGAGGTGAGCAGCCGGTACCATACCGGGACAGCCCGCGATTTGTGAGCCATGACCGCGGTATGCCTGCCGGCAGGCAGGGTTTCCATCGTTCGACTCAAGGGTTTGGTCAACGCGGCGGTATGCCTTCGGGAAGACCAGGGTACCGGCGCGAGTGGGGACGTCCTGCTTCGCGACCAGCCGGTCCACCGCCAGAAAACGGGAACGCCTCGCCTCGCTGGAGCCCCGGCGAAGCGGGCTCTTACACGCAGGATATAGATGTGCCTACCGAAACGGTGCGCGGTATTTTGGATACCATGCCGGAAGGCCACGGATTTTTGCGCCCCAAATTTACCCCAAGTGAAAAAGATGTCTACATTTCCCAATCCCAAATCCGTCGGTTTTTACTTCGCAACGGCGACATGGTACAAGGCCAGGCGCGCCAACCCAAGGACAATGAACGCTACTGGGGACTTTTGAAAGTAGAAAATGTGAATGACAAAGCGGCAGAGGAAATGGAAAAGCGGCCAAATTTTGAAGATTTGACGCCGATCTATCCCAATAAGCAGATAAAGCTTGAAAGCGGGCATCCGCCAGCTGGCGGAGCGCTCTCGACGCGCATGATAGATCTTGTCGCGCCCATTGGATTTGGCCAGCGGGGACTCATCGTTTCCCCTCCCAAGGCCGGCAAAACCACGATTCTCAAAGAAATGGCGGCCGGCATCAGCGCTAATTATCCTGAAGTGCATCTGATGGCGGCTTTGATCGGCGAGCGGCCGGAAGAAGTGACGGACCTCTCCCGCAGTATAAAAGGCGAAGTGCTGGCCAGTAACTTTGACCAGTCGCCGGCCGAGCAAACGCGGATTGCAGAAGTGGCACTGGATCGCGCCAAGCGCCTGGTGGAAATGGGGCGGGATGTAGTGGTGCTTTTGGATTCCATCACGCGATTGGCCCGGGCTTATAATTTAGTGGTTAACCCCAGCGGGCGCACGCTTTCCGGTGGATTTGATCCGGCGGCGCTATACCCCGCGAAGCGGTTTTTGGGCGCGGCGCGCTGTGTTGAGGGCGGCGGATCCCTCACAGTAATCGGTACCGCACTGGTAGAAACGGGGAGCCGGATGGATGACCTGATCTATGAAGAATTTAAAGGTACCGGCAACATGGAGCTCCATCTGTCAAGAATTTTGCAGGAGCGCCGGATTTTCCCGGCGATAGATTTGGTAAAAAGCGGGACGCGTCACGATGAACTGCTGTTGGGTGAAGAGGCGATGAAGCGCGTGGTGACGCTTCGGCATATGCTTTCGCTGTTGGGTGATGAAGAGCGCACGCTCATGATGATTGAGCGCCTGACCAAAAGCAAAAGTAACGATGAATTCCTCGATGGATTGGGGAAGGGGTAACGCGGGTCCTGCGGGCCGCCGGCGCTTAAGGTCGGCATACCTTGGTTCTCGCATCGCCAAGGTCCAGACCTTCTTTCTATTTTTCTAGTCTTTTGTGCCAAGGCCGTGGCGATGCTTCGAAAAGGTACGCCTCCCCGCGCCTCTTGGCACGTCTCATGATTGTTATTCGATGATATAATTCAACAGTATGCGGCGTACATTCATTAACTTCATTGACGATATTTCCATGTGGGGGCGGGGATGGGGGTTTTATCTTGAAAAAAAGCTCCGGCGTTTTGGTTTCCGCTTTGAAACGCAAAAATCCATGGTGGTGGATGTCCTTATGGCCAGGCGCGGCACGTACCAGCGTCCATTTTTGCATGTGTCGCTGTTAGTGTTGGTTATCGCGGGTTTTGTAGGGGCACCAATGCTTGCCAATGCATATCCGGGCGGACTGCCGGGGAGTCTGGACACATTTACCCCGCCGTCTGCGGTCGTTACGTCGCTGGATCTTACCGAATATGGTATTGCCACACAGATATCGGAAAAACCCAGGGATCAGGTGATTACCCATACGGTAAAAGAAGGAGAGACGTTTTCTAGCATTGCAAAGACCTACAACGTATCAATAGATACCATAAAGTGGGCAAACGACCTGAAGCGCGACAGTTTGAGCATAGGCCAGGAGCTAAAAATTCCGCCGGTTTCCGGTATCGTCCATAAGGTGCGTGAAGGAGAAACGGTGTACAGCGTTGCCAAACGGTACAAAACCGATGCACAAAAAATCGTCAACTTTCCGTTTAATGATTTTTCAGATCTGGATACGTTTGCCCTCAACGTGGGGCAGACGCTCATTGTGCCTGACGGTGTGCCGCCGGCAGCGCCATCTATCATTGTCCCGCTTCCGCCGGTATTTGCCGGAGGCACCGGGCAATTTTTGTGGCCGGCGGGCGGCATGATTACCCAATATCCCGTGTGGTATCACAATGCGCTGGATATTGCCAACCCGTCAGCTCCGGGCATCGCGTCGGCGGATCGGGGGATGGTGACCGTGGTGGAATATTTGCGGTATGGATATGGATTTCATGTGATTGTAGATCACGGCGGCGGACTCTCTACGCTTTATGCACACTTGAGTGAAATCTATGTGAAGCCCGGGGATGAGGTGGCTCGCGGGCAGATCATTGGCCGGATGGGCAGTACCGGCCGCTCCACAGGGACGCATCTCCATTTTGAAGTGCGCCGTGGCGGTATCACGGTAGATCCGCGATCGTTCCTAAAGTAAACTGACGTTGTGGTTCGATCATATTGGATTACGGGCTACTTTGTCGTATGATGACAGTATCATGCTGCCCGATAGCCAACTCACCGATGAGCAGGTAGGCGCTGCGACCGCCTCCACGTTACAGGTGCCTTTCATCGTACTTTCCAAGCTTTCCATCCCGAAAGACGTTTTCCGTATTATTCCGGAGAAGATTGCCCACAGGCAGAAAGCCATTGCGTTTGCCCGTGATGCAGATGGTGTAAAGGTAGCAACGGCCAACCCCGGGAATCAGGCATTTTTTGCTTCTGTTGCCAAAAAAACCGGCCAGCGCATCCACCTGTACTTTGCCACCGAGCGCGATATAGAGACCACCCTGCAGACATACAAAAAGGTTCTGCAAACCACCATCGATGAGCTTTTGAAAGAAGATATTCACAAAGCCATGGTGACGGGACTGGAAGATCCGCCGGTTGCTAAAATCGTGGATGTTTTGATTGACGGCGCGTATCAGGACAAAGCGTCGGATATCCATATTGAGCCGGAGGAAAAAGATTGTCTCATCCGGTTTCGCATCGACGGCGTGCTGCGCGATGTCGCCCGCGTTCCCAAGACGCTCCATGACCGGATTATCACCCGCATTAAAGTGCTCTCCAGCCTTCGCACCGACGAACATTTGAGCGCCCAGGACGGTAAAATGCGCCTCGCGCTTACCGAAGAAGATCTGGATATCCGCGTGTCTATTATCCCCATAACAGGCGGCGAAAAGGCGGTGTTGCGGCTCCTCTCGTCCAGATCGCGGCAATATACACTTACAGATTTAGGGATGAGTGAAGGGGATCTGGCAAAAGTCACCAATGCATTCAACAAATCCTACGGCATGATCCTTTCTACCGGCCCCACCGGATGCGGCAAAACCACGTCGATTTATGCCATTACGAAAATTCTCAACACGCGCGAGAAAAACATCACCACCATAGAGGACCCGGTAGAGTACCGTATCATAGGCGCCAACCAAGTGCAGGTGAACGCCAAAACCAACCTGACGTTTGCCAATGGACTGCGATCTATTCTGCGCCAGGACCCCAATATTATCTTTGTAGGTGAGATCCGCGATAACGAAACCGCAGCCATTGCGGTGAACGCAGCGCTAACCGGCCATCTGGTACTTTCCACGCTCCACACCAATGATGCAGCCACTGCCATCCCGCGTTTAACCGACATGAAAATCGAACCGTTTTTGGTGGCTTCTACGGTGAACGTCATTATCGCCCAGCGCCTGGTGAGGAAAATTTGCGATGCATGTAAAACAACGAACATGATGGCAACGGATGAGCTCAAGCACCATATACCGGCAGAAGCCATCAAAAAACACTTGGGAGACACCGCCGAGGTGACGACTTACAAAGGCAGGGGATGTAATATCTGTCATAGTACAGGTTACAGTGGCCGCGTGGGCATTTTTGAAGTATTGGAAGTGACCAAGGCCATCCGGCAAAAAATTACCCAACGGAATGATTCCGACGCAATCGCGGACGAAGCCAGAAAGGAAGGCATGAGTACCATGCTGGATGACGGACTGGACAAAGTGGCCAAAGGAGTAACGACGGTCGAAGAAGTCATCCGCGTCACGAAGGTGGAGTTCCTGTGAAAACACAAACCCTGTCTATCAAGGGGAGTGAAAAAATCGGCCTTATCAGCAATTTGGCGACGATGCTGTCGGCAGGCATCCCTATTTTGGAGGTCGTTAACTCACTCCTGGAAGATGCCAAGGGAAATCCCAAGCGCATTTTAGAGCAACTGAAAGCGGACCTCATGCAGGGGAAACACGTTTCTACCTCTTTTGAACAATTTCCCGGTGTGTTTGACGCGGTAACGGTGAATGTGATTAAAGCATCCGAAGAAGCAGGAACGCTGGATATTACGCTTCGGGACGTAAAGCAAACATTGACGAAAGAAATGGAATTTACCGACAAAATCCGATCGGCGCTTGTGTACCCCGCGTTTATTTCATTGGTGTTTGGGGGAGTGCTACTGCTTATTCTCATCGTAGTGGTTCCAAAAATTGCCACCGTGTTTAGCCGGCTTCGCACCGAACTGCCGCTGCCCACCAGATTGCTTATTTTTTTCTCAAACGCACTACTCCATAACACCGTATGGGTGATCGGGGGATTTGGGATACTGGGGATTGGAGCGTATGTTCTTTTCAAACTAAAGCGCAGTATCGTGTTTGACGTGTTGTTTTCGCTGCCGTTGATTTCCCAGCTGGTAAAAGAGATAGATCTGACGCGATTTTCAAGAAGCTTATACTTGCTGTTGTCCTCTGGACTTCCCATTATTGCGGCATTAGAGCTCACATCGAGGGTGGTGATAACTGCCGAGACTGCCCGCATTATCCGTACGTCACGGGATATGGTCGCTGCCGGAAAAACACTGTCCGAAGGGTTCCGGCTTACCCGCGGGTATTTTCCGACCATCATGATCAAACTTATGGAATCCGGGGAAAAGACCGGGACACTGGACCGATCAATGCAGGATATTTCCGAATATTTTGACTATCAGGTGACCAACACGCTCAAAACGCTCACGGCGCTTCTGGAGCCGATCATGCTCGTGTTGGTTGGCATTGTGATCGGCGGTATGATGCTGGCCATCATTGCGCCCATTTACGGCCTGATTGGCCAGGTGGGCCAGCGGTAACCATGAGGAAAACATATCGAGATTCTACTTCGGGGTTTGCACTTGTTGAGCTAATCGTGGTATTGGGAGTGGTCAGTGTGCTCGTGAGTCTAGTGATGGTCAATCTTTTGCGACCACAACAGCAATCCGCGCTCACGGCTTCCGTTGATACGTTTGTTTCAGACCTCAAACAAGCGCAGACCAAGGCTATGGCAGGAGTAGGGGGATCACACCACGGCGCGTATGTTGGGCAGGATTCGTATGTATTGTTTAGCGGGACTAATTATAACGCAAATGATTCGGCTAATGCCCAGGTCGCCCTTGGCAGTAACATATCTGTGGCGTCCGTGACACTACCCGGCCGACAAATAGTATTTGCCCCGGGCAGCGGCGAGATTGTGAATTTTAATCCGGCAACCAACAGCATCACTATTGGTAATACCCAAAGCGGGGAGCAACAAACTATGGAGTTCAATCGTTATGGCACGATTACAAATATCTATTAACGGTAAAAGCGGGCAATCCCTCGTGGAATTTCTTGTTGCCATGGGTATTGCGGCAATTTTGTTTCCTGCTCTTGCCACGGGGCTCATCGCCTCACGGGAAGGCAGTGTACAAGAAGGGGAACGGACAGAGGCAGTTGCCGCGCTTACCGAAGGGAAGGAGGCAGTGCGGATTGTTCGCGATGCCGGATGGGTAAATATTGCCGCCAATGGTACGTTTCACCCGGTGGTAAACGGCGCCACCTGGGCGCTTGCAGCGGGTACCGAAACCATCGGCGATTTGACGCGCGCGATGGTGATATCGGATGTATATCGGGATGCAGCCGGAAATATTGCTTCTGCCGGAACCTTGGACCCGTCGACGAAACGTGTGGATATACGCGTATCGTGGAATGTGCTTTTCCCCAGTGTCGTGTCGGAAACACTCTATTTGACGCGGCATAAGATGGCGGTGGTGGTGCAAACCACCGAGGCAGATTTTGCCGCAGGCACCAATACACGCACGGTGGTGACCAATACGGGAGGCGGGGAAGTGACACTGGGCGCCGGCGGCCGGGCAGACTGGTGCGCCCCCAATTTATCTATCACACCACTTGATCTTCCGAAAAGCGGCGTGGCCAATGCGATTTCGGCTATTGTTGGCCGCGTGTTTGCCGGCACCGGGGACAATGCCTCGGGCGTATCGTTTGCCAATGTAAATATCGGTAATACCAATCCCCCGACGGCTTCTATCCTGGGCACCTTTGACGGCTACAAAACGAACGATATATTTGGCGAGGCAGACTACGTCTACTTTGCAACCGACAATAATTTTAAGGAAATTGTGATCATTAATCTTGCCAGTAGCCCTTACGCGGAGGCAGGCTACTTTAACGCACCAGGCAATGGAAATGGACATAGCGTAGTAGTTGCAGGAACGACCGGATATATGACAACTGGAGACAAATTGTACACGTTTGATGTATCTGTTAAAAGCGGATCGCGGCCGGCTCTGGGGAGCGTAACACTTGCGGCAGAAGGCAAAAGCATCAGCGTCGTCTCCGGGTATGCGTTTATTGCCATTGACAGCAGTTCCACACAACTGCAAATTGTTGACGTGAGCAGTCCGAATACGCCCACCGTGGTCGGAAGTGCGACAGTGACCGGAGGAGAAGGAAAAGATGTGTTTGTGAATGAGTCTGGAACCCGCGCATACCTGGTAACGGAAGCCTCACTGACCAGCCGCGAATTTTTCATGATCGATGTGAGTACCAAAATCGGTAGCCGGCCGACCGTTGGAAACTATGATACGGCAGGCATGGACCCCAAAGGTGTCACCGTGGTGCCGGGAAATCGGGCCATTGTGGTGGGTACAGGCAGCGAGGAGTATCAGGTAATTAATATCGGAAATGAGGCCAGTCCGGTGCGCTGCGGCGGACTATCTATTGATACAGGCATTAACGGAGTGTCGTCGGTACTTGAGGCAGACGGCGATGCGTATAGTTATATCATAACCGGTGATACGGCAAGCGAGCTGAAAATCATCGAAGGTGGGCCGGGGGGCCAGGCAGGGAATTCGGGGATCTTTGAATCCGCAACTATAGATGCCGCTGCGTCGAGCGCATGGAATCGTTTTGACACGACTGTCATCACCCCTTCGCAGACCACCGTGCGGTATCAGGTGGCCAGTAGTGATGCCATTGGAGGAAGCTGTGACGTCACATTTGCCTTTGTGGGGCCGGACGGGACGAGCGGGACGTACTTTACTACTCCCGGCACAATACCGTTTAGCAGTGATGAGCCTGGATATCACAATCCGGGAGCATGTTTCCGGTATCGGCTATATTTGGACTCAACTGATCCGGCGGCAGCTCCGATTGTTGAAGATGTAACGGTCAATTACAGCCCATGAGAAAAAATGGATTCACCCGAACAAATTTTAGCACGCAAAATTTGCGCGGGTTCACAATTATTGAACTTTTAATTTACATGGGGCTCTTGAGTGGGTTTCTGGTCGTGTTAACGCAGATATTTGTGGCGGCGCTGGATGTGCAGCTGGTATCGGAGGCAACGTCACGTACCCGTGAAGACGGCCGGTATATCCTGTCCCGGTTGGAGTATGATGCCGGCCGCGCCACCGCCATTACTATGCCGGCCGCGCCCGGGCAGAGTGCCGATTCGTTGCAGCTTATTATTGGGGGAGAAGCTTTTACCTATGCCATAACAGCCGCAAACGTAACCATAACAAATACCAGCGGCACCCAAAGCCTGAATGGTACAGGCACGACCGTATCGGGATTTAGCGTTCAACGGTTAGGCAATACCAATGGCAAACAATCGGCACGGGTGAATTTTACGCTTATCAGTACCGGTCAGGGGGTAAAAGGATCGGAGGTACGGTCGTATCAGACGACGATAGGAGTACGATGACTCATACAGTATGTCATGACAATAACCGTGGACAAGCACTGGTAATGCTACTGGTGTTTGTGATTGTGTCCATTACCATCACGAGTGCATCAGTGTCGCTTATGATTCTCAATAGTAGCGCCGCCAGCACCCGCGAGGTGGGGGCATCGTCGCTGGCACTCGCCGAAAGCGGGGCCGAAGAAGCGCTCCTTCGCATTATCCGTGACCCAGCGTACACCGGCGGAACCTTGACCGTGGGGTCGGGACATGCCACAGTAGAAGTAAGCGGGACAAGCCCCAAAACGATCATGTCTAGGGGTGAAGATGGTGCGATTGTGCGCGCTGTCGAAGTGGTGACAACCGTTGCCAACGGCGTGTGGACCGTGATTTCATGGCGGGAGGTTTTTTTATGATGGTGGGAATCGTCGTATATCTGGATAAAATGCGGGTGCAATGGTATCAACACCGGGATGCTGCCGTGGTATCGACTGATGTGCCGGAGGCGCTGGTGCACGACGGCGACGTGGTGGATCGGCTGGGGTTTCAAACCGGCATCCGCAGTGCCATTGGGCAGCACAAATTTACCCCCGGGCCTGTTGCGATCGTGGTATCGCAAGAGTTGTGTTACTGGCAGGAAGTAACGGGGGATGAAAAAGAAAAAGAAGCTCAAACACAGCAATTTTTGGAGACGGTGCCCTACGACGCCACCCTCTCGCGGCGGTATGTTGTGAACGCAAAAGACGTGGTAGTTGCGCTACCCAAAGAATTGACCGATGCGCTGCGGCAGACATTGGGACAGGAAGGATTTGCCGCGCTTTTGGTAGTTCCGTCGCTATTGTTGGGGCAGGAATCGGCCAAGCGGTGGCTGGATGCCGGGATGGGGAAATATGTCGTGACGCATGCCGATAGCCTGGTTGCTCAAAACATACTGGGGGGTGAAGAAGAATCGTATGCGGCCATTAGTGCGTCGCACCCGCTCGTGCCCAAATACCAACAGCGGCTGGTACTGCTTGTCGGTATTTTTGCGATTCTTGTTATTGTGCTTGCCTTTTTACTTTTTCGGTAAACCCCGTACCAAGCTTCCCTCGCCTCGTGGCCTACGTCCACGCAGTTGAGGAGCGCTGGTACGGGGTAAATCTGGGTACTTGACAAGGCTGAATTGGGGGGTGTACGCTGGAATAGATATGACACTGTCCAAACGAGAACGAGCGCGTCTGCCTGCCGGCAGGCAGGGATTTACCCTCATTGAACTTCTGGTCGTTATCGGAATCTTGGCTGTACTTTTGGCCATTGTGCTTATCGCTATTAACCCCGCCCGGCAGTTTAGCCAGGCAAACAACACGAAGCGCGCAAGTGACGTAAACGCGATCCTCAACGGCATCCACCAATACGCGGCGGACAACAGGGGAACACTGCCGGCCGGCATTACCACCACGGCTCAAACAATTAGCGACACGGGTGCCAATATCTGTGCAGCCCTGGTGACCACGTATCTTGCTGCTTTGCCTGTAGATCCGGGAACCAACAATGGTACGCCGATCACGGATTGTGCTGCAGTTGGCGGATATACTACAGCATACACCGTGGTGAAAAGCGCGACCAACAACAGAATTACGGTAGCGGCTCCTTCCGCAGAGCTCTCCGAAGTGATGCCTCTACGCCTCCTCGAACCACTTGCAACATGGAGTACTTCAGGAGTACAATAGTGGTACCATGCGATATCCCAAAAACCTGATAACCCAAGTAAAAGCATTGCGGGCGCAAGGGAAAACGTATGGCGAAATTTGTCAATTAATTGGCCAATTCCTTCCTAAAAGTACTCTCTCACATATGTGCAGGGGAGTCGATTTGCCCGATGGGTATGCCAAGAGGATTGCACTTTTGAATACTACCTCGCTTAATAAAGCACGGGTGATTGCCGCAGAAATGAACCGGATAAAGCGTGAAGAAATGTTTCAGGCTTTTGTTGCCAACAATATGCCCCTTGCAAAGATGATTCACAAAAGAGAAATAGGGAAGATTGCCCTGGCAATGTTATGTCTAGGGGAAGCATCAAAATACAATCCCGCAAAGAGTAGGTCATTTTCTTTAGGCAATTCCGATCCGAGAATTATTTGTCTTTTTCTTGATTTATTGAGAATTTCTTTTACGTCTTTTAATGCTGAAAAGATACGGTGTGGTGTGCAATGTAGAGCGGATCAAGACCCTGAAGAATTAAAAAAATATTGGATGAGAATAACCGGTGTGCCAGAGCGGTTATTTTATAAACCGCTTGTTGACCCAAGAACAATAGGGAAACCCACAAGGAAACCGGATTACAAGGGGGTTTTGCGTGTCTACTACATGAACACTAAGGTACATTTGGAGTTGGAGTCTTTAGCCGATTTGGTTTATAATCAAGCTCGTACAAGGGCCCGTAGCTCATCTGGCTAGAGCGCTTCGATGGCATCGAAGAGGTGGTCGGTTCGAGTCCGATCGGGTCCACAGCAGTAACCGATGCGCGTACCCGCGCGAGGTGTACTGCTGTGGATGTCGCGTACTCGCGACGCCACAAAATCGTGTGTCCCGTGACTACACGGGATCCATAGGAGTAATGCTCCCGCCAAGAGGCGGATCGCAAACTCCTCTGGAGATGCCGCGTACTCGCGGCGCCACAGGGTTTTGTTCAGAAAGGGGCCAGTAGCTCACCTGGTAGAGCGCTGCACCGTGCCCGCCAGCGTCTACGCTTGCGGGCCTATAGGTAAATGGACGCAGGCGTTGGCAGGCGGGTTCGCATTGCGGAGATCACTGGTTCGCTTTTCCACGATTACTTAGCCACGAGACAAATAGCGTCAGTTCAAAAAGGATGATGAGCGGGAGAGACAAGAGAACATCGGCCAGGATTGAATCGGCAGGAAGCAAAATAGCAAAGATAAAAGACCCCAGATAAACCGACAAGCGCTTGTTTTTTAATTGTTGGCGACTGATCAGGTTAATTTTCATCAGAAGAAACAGAACGACCGGAAACTGGAAACCAATTCCCATGAGGACCGAGGTCAGAAGGACAGTGGTCAAAAGGCGGCTAATATCCAATACATTGCCAATACCCAACGAAATTGACTTGTCCAAAAAAATTTCGATTTGCCATTTCATGATAAATGCACCAAAGATAAATCCGATGCAAAAAAGCAAGATGGAAAGCGGCAAGGATCTCGTTACCATACTGAACTCTTTTCGTTTGAGCGCAGGCTTTAGAAAGGACAACAGTTGAGCCATGAAGAGGGGTAATATCACGACCACTCCGGTGGTCAGACCGCATGCAATAGAAAGATTAATAAACTGGAACGGCGAGGTAAATACCAGATTGATTCCTTTTAGGCTTAAAAGATCAATGAGGAGCTTAATAATGGTTTCGTAAAACGTGAACCCGGTAATGGAGGCGACGGCAAAAACAATAAAGGTAAACAAGAGCCTTTTTCTGGCTTCAGCTAAAAAAGGGGAATACTTTGCAATCAGCGCTTCTTCCACGTTCAGCTCTCTGTCTCTTTTTTGCCGGTATCTTTGGAAGCGATTTTAAATTCTTTGACCGCTTCGGCTAAACCCTTAAAAAATTCCGGAATTTTTTTGCCTCCGAACAGGAGTAGGATAATGAATGCGATAATGATCCATTCTGTTGTTCCAATTGATTTTAACATATGGTTTGTCCACCTCCTTTTCTACTACTTCGGCTCGTCTTCTATGGCTTGGGTAACGCTTTTTTTAATTCCTTTTATTTGCTTGAGCGTTTCGCCGCCGGTTTTGGCTATGCCGATAATAATGCCTCTGCCAAAAATGATAAACAGGATGAGCGCGATAACGCCAATCTCTACGGGACTAATATTCTTTATAAAATTTAACATGGTGTTCTTCTTTGACTCTATACCGTCCCAAGTGAAAAATCAAGCCCCGAATCAAGAGCGAAAACTCGCAGTCCCGTACCGAGCTTGCTCTGGTACGGGGCAAGCCCCGAATTAAGCCCCTTGTCATGTTTTGTCCAGGGAGGCGGCAAACCAACTTTCTCCATCAAAGTATTCCAGGGTATTGGTTTGGGTGTTAAACCCGAGCGTTCCTTGTTTTGTTTTTTTTGGCCGTTTGGATGTATCCCAGGTGGCTATGGTGGGGAGTCCAGCCATGAGGGATAGCCCCTGGCCGATGTCAATAAGAACTGGAAATTTTTTTGCCATGGCGTTTTAATAACTAATATTTCTATTATAGTTTTTTCATTGGGAGTTTCAACCAGCGCGAACCGCTTCTGATCTCCAGGCTTTTTGTTTGAAAATTAAACCCAATGGTTCCTGATTTGGCCTTTTGTGGTCTGCCGGGCGTATTCCATGAAGGGAACGTTACTTGAACAGCACGACCCTGGGTGAGCGTTTCATTGCGGTCTATTAGCAGTCGGTTTTTATGCAGTATTGGTTCTTCTGCTTCGGCGAGGAGAGGTGCAGCTGAAGGCGAGGGGGATGGAGAGGGCGATACTGACGCGCTTCGGCTTGCGGAGGACCCTGCGGGAGAAGGTGATGCCGAACTACTGCGAGAGAGCGATGCAGAGGGGGACATGGAGAGAGAAATGGAAGCTGATGGTGAAAGCGAGGGAGAAGGACTTGGGCTGACAGACTGGCTCGGCGATAGAGATTGGGAAGCCGACGGACTGATCGAGACTGATGCCGAGATGGCAATCGACGGACTTGCCGACACCGAAGGACTTATGGACGCAGATGGCGATAGTGACGGACTGGCGCTTGCCGACGGACTGACTGATGCACTCGGTGACATTGAAGCAGATGGGGAAAGAGATGCACTGGGCGAAATCGACACCGACGGGCTAACAGACGGTGATTCTGATACCGATGGTGAAATTGATACAGAAGGCGAAATGGACACTGACGGTGAAATGGATACCGATGGACTAATACTGGGACTGGCGGAAATTGAGGGTGAAATAGACGGAGAAGCGCTGACACTTGGAGAAATTGACGGGCTGGTCGAAATCGACGGACTAATGGACACCGACGGCGAAAGCGATGGGCTAGCCGAAACCGAAGGTGACAACGAAGGAGACGCCGAGACAGATGGGGAAATAGACACGCTTGGGGATATCGACGGACTGGCAGAAATTGATGGGGAGACAGAAGGACTCTCACTGACGGATGGGGACAATGATGGAGATGCCGATTGTGACGGCGAGATGGAAACAGAGGGAGAAATACTTATCGATGGGCTTATGGAAACAGAGGGAGAAATACTGACCGATGGGGAGAGGGAAGGGCTGGCCGAAACGCTTGGTGAGATGGAGGGGCTTGCGGAAACACTGGGAGAGATCGACACCGACGGGCTAATCGACGGACTGGCCGATACCGACGCAGAGATTGCAATTGACGGGCTAGCCGACACCGATGGCGATATCGACACAGATGGTGAAAGCGATGGACTTGCACTTACCGATGGACTAATTGATGGGCTTGCGCTGACGCTGGGCGAAATACTGACCGATGGTGATATCGACGGACTCGCCGAAACACTGGGGGAAATACTGACAGATGGAGAAATGGACGGGCTGGCACTTACCGAAGGGCTCAGTGACGGCGAAGCCGACACGGATGGGCTAATCGAAACCGACGGTGACAGTGACGGTGAGGCAGAAACAGACGGACTTAGTGACGGTGAAGCCGATACAGAGGGAGAGATAGAGACAGACGGCGACAGTGATGGACTAGCGGAAACTGAAGGCGAGATTGAAACAGATGGAGATAGCGACGGACTGGCACTTATCGATGGACTTAGTGACGGTGAAGCGGACACCGAGGGGCTAATCGATACCGAAGGCGAGAGACTTGGACTTGCCGAAACACTGGGCGATAACGACGGACTTGCGCTGACACTTGGCGAAACACTCACCGACGGCGAGAGACTTGGACTTGCCGAAACGGACGGGGATATCGAGATCGATGGGCTAAGGGACGGGCTTGCCGATACACTTGGAGAAATACTTGGACTTGCAGAAACCGATGGCGATATCGACACCGACGGACTAACCGATGGAGACGCACTTACCGATGGACTAACAGAAGGGGAGGCTGATATTGATGGAGAAACAGAGACCGATGGTGACACCGACGGCGAGGCCGACATTGACGGTGAAATAGAGACAGAGGGACTCAGTGATGGGCTGGCGCTAACACTGGGAGAAATGGATACCGAGGGCGACAATGACGGGCTAGCCGACACCGACGGTGAAACAGAGACAGAGGGACTCAGCGATGGGCTGGCAGATACTGATGGCGATATCGACACCGACGGCGACACACTTGGGCTTTCTGACACTGACGGAGAAATACTCGGACTTGCAGAAACCGATGGCGATATTGACACCGAGGGACTAACTGATGGAGACGCACTTACCGATGGACTAACAGAAGGTGAGGCGGAAACCGAGGGACTAATAGAGACAGAGGGAGAAATACTCGGGCTAGCAGAGACGGAAGGACTAATGGAGACAGAGGGACTAATGGACGGACTTGCGCTGACGCTAGGAGAAACAGAAGGTGATGCAGAAACAGAAGGACTAATCGATACCGAGGGCGACACACTCGGACTTTCTGATACCGAGGGCGACACACTCGGACTAGCAGAAACCGATGGAGATATCGAGATGGACGGGCTAAGCGAGGGCGAGGCAGAAACCGAGGGACTAATCGAGACTGAGGGAGAAATAGATGGGCTAGCGGATACCGATGGTGATACTGATGGGCTAGCGCTCACGCTGGGAGAAATAGACACCGACGGTGATACTGATGGTGATTCAGAGACAGACGGGCTGATGGATGGCGAAGCCGAAACTGACGGTGAAATCGAGACTGACGGACTAAGTGACGGCGAGGCGGAAACAGAAGGTGAAATAGATACTGAGGGCGAGAGTGACGGTGAGGCAGAAACCGAAGGGCTCAATGAAGGTGAGGCAGATACCGATGGCGATATCGACACCGACGGTGACAACGATGGGCTGGCAGAAACAGACGGCGACAGTGATGGAGATTCAGATACTGAAGGAGAAATAGACACAGATGGACTTAGTGACGGCGAGGCTGAAACAGAGGGTGAAATAGATACAGACGGGCTAAGTGACGGACTGGCAGAAACGGAAGGTGAGATGGAGACGGAGGGTGATACCGATGGGCTAGCGGATACCGAAGGGCTAATCGACACGGATGGAGAAAGCGATGGGCTGGCGGAAACTGAAGGGCTAATACTCACCGAGGGCGACAGTGAGGGTGAAGCCGAAACAGATGGTGACAACGACGGCGATTCAGACACGGAAGGCGAAATGGACACTGACGGTGATAGCGACGGACTAGCTGAAACCGAAGGGCTCAATGAAGGTGAGGCAGATACCGATGGCGATATCGACACCGACGGACTAACCGATGGAGACGCACTTACCGATGGACTAACAGAAGGGGAGGCTGATACCGATGGGGATATTGAGACTGACGGGGAAACTGATGGACTTGCCGAAACACTGGGCGATATCGACACCGACGGACTAACCGATGGAGACGCAGATACCGAGGGTGATATTGACACCGAGGGAGAGAGTGACGGTGAGGCAGAAACCGAAGGGCTAATGGATGGACTTTCGGAAACACTGGGTGAAATAGATGGACTAGCGGAAACAGACGGTGAAATCGAGACAGATGGACTAAGCGAAGGCGAGGCTGAAACCGAAGGACTAATCGAAACAGATGGAGATAGCGACGGACTTGCCGAAACGCTGGGGGAAATACTCACGGATGGGGAAA
>Ga0075661_107_pt1 | contig 19566 bp, 19 predicted proteins | sample RifGroA1_FD_68406 | JGI IMG/M metagenome (GOLD analysis project Ga0075661, IMG submission 68406) | Microgenomates (Gottesmanbacteria) bacterium GW2011_GWA1_48_13
TCTTCCTTGTTCGCGAGGGCTACGTCCTCGCCTCACAAGAGCGATGGTACGGGGCAGGCCTATGGAAGAAATGCCGCAGTTAACACAAAGACAAATTACGATCCTGAAGGCGATTATTGATGAATATATCGCGACCGCCGAGCCTGTGGGCTCCGAAACACTGGACAAAAAATATTCGTTAGGCGTGTCGCCTGCCACCATCCGCAACGAGATGGTGCGATTGACGGATATGAAGTTTCTTTCCCAGCCGCATACGTCGGCAGGCCGCAGTCCGACGCCTGCAGCACTGAAATATTATGTAGAGCACCTCATGAAAACGAAAGATATGTCGGTTGCAGATGAGGTAGCGGTGAAGGAAAAGATTTGGGATTACCGGCAGGAAGTGGATAAGCTGCTTCGCGAGGCTACCAAAACGCTTGCGGCAAAAACCGGGACACTTGCCCTCACTGCCACAAAAGACGGCGATCTCTACTATGCCGGCGCCGCAAATATTTTGGCCATGCCGGAGTTTTACGACTACGAACTCACACATGATTTACTTGCAACATTGGACCAATTCGACTATTGGTGGAAAATTTTAGAAGATCAGGAAGATGTGTTTGATATTTTACTGGGAGAAGAGTTGGGCACAAAAGGCATGCTTTCCCAATGCGGGTTTGTGTATACAAAATTTACCAGTCCGCATGTGTCGGGTGCAATTGGCATCGTCGGTCCGTCACGGCTGAATTATCAGTTGATCGTGCCGGTAGTGCGGTATATGGGCGGATTGATTGGAGAATTTACGAGTTCCTGGTAAATGAAAATGAAAAAAAAGAGCGATACTCAACTAGAAGAACTGTCTAAGGAAGTTGAAGAGTGGAAGAATAAGTATTTGCGGGCGCTTGCGGATTATCAGAATTTGGAAAAGCGCAAAGAAGAAGAGGTAGCGAGTGTTCGGAAATTTGCCAGCGAAATATTGCTTGGGCGCTTATTGCCGGTAGCAGATACGTTTACGACTGCGGCTGGGCACCTGAAAGATCCGGGTTTGGATCTTGCCATAAAGCAACTGCTTGTATTTTTCCAAGACGCGGGAGTAGAAAAAATCGAAACAGTAGGCAGGCAGTTTAATCCGCACGAAATGGAGTGTATAGAAGTAGTGGGTGGCAAAGAAAATGAAGTAGTAAATGAAGTGTTGCCCGGATACCGCTTGCGCGGAAAAATATTGCGGGTAGCACAAGTAAAAGTAGGAAAACAGTTACAAAAGGAGGTTTAATATGGCAAAAATAATCGGAATCGATTTAGGAACTACCAACTCATGTGTGGCGGTCATGGAGGGTGGAACACCCAAAGTGATCCATTCGGCTGAAGGCCGCAATGTGATCCCGTCGGTAGTGGATCCCATCAAAAACATCGTAGGGGACGTGGCCAAGCGGCAGATGGTAATAAATCCCAAATCCACCGTATATTCTGTGAAGCGGTTGGTCGGGCGAAAATTCAGTGATCCGTCGGTGGCGATCGACAGTAAGCTTTTGCCCTATACACTGAAATCCGGAAATAACGGCATGGCGGTGGTGGAAGTAGAGGGCAAACAGTTTACCCCGCAGGAAATTTCTGCCAAAATTTTGGCTAAAATAAAAGCTGATGCGGAAAAATATTTGGGCGAATCCGTAAAGCAGGCCGTCATAACCGTGCCGGCGTATTTTGATGACAGTCAGCGCCAGGCGACCAAACAGGCAGGGGAAATTGCAGGGCTTGAAGTGATGCGTATTCTCAATGAGCCTACGGCAGCGGCGCTGGCGTATGGTTTGGATAAGAAAAACGTACACACGATTGCCGTGTATGACTTGGGAGGCGGCACATTTGACATTTCCATACTTGAACTTGGCGAGGGCGTGTACCAGGTAAAAGCCACCAACGGCGATACGCATTTGGGCGGCGACGATTTTGATAAACGGATTTTGGACTTCCTTGCCGATGAGTTTAAGAAAGACAACGCGGTGGATTTGCGGAAAGATCCTCAGGCGCTGCAAAGGATCCGTGACGCAGCAGAGAAGGCAAAAATAGAGCTTTCAAGCTCTATGGAAACGGAAATTAATTTGCCGTTTATCACCCAGGGGAAGAATGGTCCGCTGCATTTGGTAATGAAAATGACAAATGAAAGTGGGCGACATCAATGAAGTGGTCATGGTCGGCGGTATGACACGGATGCCAAAAGTCATTTCAACCGTCAAAGCCTTTTTTGGTAAAGAACCGAATGCATCGGTGAACCCCGATGAAGTGGTGGCAGTGGGAGCAGCCGTTCAGGCAGGAGTGCTTTCCGGAGATGTAAAAGACGTGGTACTGCTTGACGTGACTCCACTTACGCTAAGCGTGGAAACGTTGGGCGGGGTATCAACGCCCATGATTGGGCGCAACACAACGGTGCCGACCAGTAAAACCGAAATATACTCAACGGCGGCAGACAGCCAAACATCAGTGGAGATCAATATTCTTCAGGGCGAGCGGCCGATGGCAACGGACAACAAATCGCTGGGGCGGTTTGTACTCTCCGGTATTCCGGCGGCTCCTCGTGGTGTGCCGCAGATAGAAGTGACGTTTGACATCGATGCCAATGGCATCCTGAACGTCACGGCCAAAGACAAAGCAACCGGTAAGGCTTCAAATATAAAAATTACCGGCTCTACAGGGCTGTCGAAAGAAGAAATAGAAAAGATGAAGAAAGAGGCAGAAGAGCATGCGGCAGAAGATACTTCCAAGAAAGACAAGATTGAGGCAAAGAACAAAGCCGACAACATGATCTATGTCGCGGAAAAAACGCTCAAGGATGTCGGTGACAAAGCCAAAGCAGAAGATAAAACCGCTATTGAGGAAAAGGTGAAAGCCTTGAAGGATATTTTGGAGACGGGGAGTAAAGAAGACCTGGAGACCAAAACCAGCGAACTCTCTGACACGGTTTCCAAAGTGGGCGCGGCGGCGTATCAACAGGCGCCGCAAGGCGAACCGGCAGGAGAGTCCAGCGAAGCTGGATCCGGCTCCGCCGGACAACCCGCGGATGATGGTCAAAAAAAGGAAGAGAAGAAAGTTGAAGAAGGAGAAGTCGTCAGTTAATAAGCGAATAAGCGAATAAACGAATAAGGGCGCGCGAAAGCGCGCCCGTTATTTATCATATGGTTGATCGAAATATTGCTGAAACGCCTTTTAGAAAAAGATTTGTGGATATGCCGGTCGAGCTTTATTTGACTCGGCACGCTATGCCTGGAGAAAAAAATATTATCGCAAATACATTTGCGTTTGGTGGCGACAATGTTATCGGACGAGAATCTGATTCAGAGAAGAGATCGATCGGAATGTGTGTGTATTTGGGTGACGGCGTGTTTGTGACGAATAAGCATGTTATTACGGGACTTGAAATGAATTATCTGGAAGAAAATATTCAGTGTCCGAATGTTATTTATGATCTTTATGGGGAAGAAAAACACATAGACCCTAAAATGATATATGTTGGTCAGAATAGGTTTGCCCACGCAAAAGAAGATTTCGTTCTTTTCAGGGTAGATCCAGATGCACACCCTTGGATAGGTAATCTTCCTCATTACGACATCGACGAGTCGGAACAGCGACCACAAAAAGGGAGGTCTACTGCTGTTGGAATTCCACAGCTTCTTTATGTAAAAGGTTTTAATGCTGGAAGAGAACCGTTATCATTTGAAAATGTTGGCAGACAAGCGGTTGTGAGATTTGCCGAGGATATACCAAAGTGGCAACAACGAGATACATTTCTTATTCCTTATGAAAATAAAAAGAACGGTTTATGGAGTTTTAAGGTAAAATTAACTCCCGGATATAGTGGTGGACCCTTTATTCATGACGGGGTTTTATATGGGATTAATGTAAGCACTTCCAAAGATCCACGTGAGGCGCAGAGTAGTGCTATTGGCATTGGTTTTATTTTAAGTAAGTTACGAGAAGCAATGGTATACGCTAAATACGATAAAATAGAAGCAGGTATTTGAATACACTATTATGGCGACGAAACGCGATTACTACGAAATTTTAGGGGTTTCCAAATCCGCCTCGGCAGATGAGCTAAAGAAGGCATACCGGAAGCTCGCGCTTGAGTGGCATCCGGACCGCAACAAAGCGGCCAATGCAAATGAGAAGTTTAAAGAAATAAACGAAGCGTACGCGGTGCTTTCGGATCCTAAAAAGAAAGAAACCTACGATCAGTTTGGTCACAGCGCGTTCGCTCCCGGTGGGGGTATGGGAGGTGGTTGGGGGCAGTCCCGCGGAGCGGGATCCGGCTTCGCCGGACAGGGGCCATTCCAGTACTACTATTCCTCAGGTGGCGCTGGCGGATCGCCGTTTGGCGGCGCTGATTTTATCGATCCGTTTGAGATATTTGAGCAGTTTTTCGGCGGCGGGTTCTCCGGCCGCGGCGGGCAGAGTCGCCGGCCGCGGGAAGCCTATGAGATGACGATAGACTTCATGGATGCGATGAAGGGAGCTACGAAGGAGATTCATTTGCCGCGGGGCGCGGCAGGCGAAGGGTCGATGCGAAAGACGATCAAAATTCCGGCCGGCGTGGACACGGGATCTCGGATCCGGTTTGATGAGTTTGACATTGTCCTTTCTGTCCGCCCCAGCCGGGAATTTAAACGGGAAGGCGATGACCTGATTGTAGAAAAAGAAATCACCTATGTGCAGGCGGCACTTGGAGCAGTGGTGGATGTGCCCACGATTGATGGCGACGTAAAGATCCGCATACAGCCGGGTACCCAGCCGGGGACACTGGTTCGTCTGCGCGGCAAGGGCGCGCCCCACGTGCGCGGAAGTGGCCGCGGCGACCAGTACGTCAAAATTGAACTTCACGTGCCCACGCATCTGACGCGGCAGCAGCGAGAGCTTCTCGAGGAGTTTGACGCCTCATAATATCCGCCGGTGTGAACGATGTTCACCCCCGGGGTGAACTAGCTTGACACCTAAGGAAATTTTGTTTACTCTGGGAGTAATGCCATATCGTCGAAGACCAATTGTCGTTGGTGAAACATATCATATTTTTAATCGCAGCATCGCGCGGGAGCCGATTTTTCTCAATCAGCGTGAGCATCAACGAGCCTTGGAAGTTATAGAATTTTATAGTTTCAGTAAGCCGAATTTACGTTTTTCTTTCTACAACCGTCTTCCGACTGATCAGAAGTTAACTTTCATAAAAAATCTACGGGAAATTCACAAGAAATCTATTGAACTTTTAGTCTATTGCTTGATGCCAAACCATGCGCATTTCCTTATCAGACAGACGGAAACTGGTGGCATTGAGCGCTTTATGAGTAATTTCCAAAATAGTTATGCCAAGTATTTTAATACGAAAAATAAACGAAGCGGTGCACTATTTCAGTCGATGTTTAAAGCGGTCCGAATAGAAACAGATGAGCAATTGCTTCATGTAGGTCGATATGTTCACCTCAATCCCCTTACGTCTTACGTGGTGAGAGAAAAAAAAGACTTAGAGGGGTATCCCTGGTCTTCTTATCTGGAATATATTGGGAAATCGACTAGTCCAATAAGCAACACAAAGCCGATACTTAATTTTTATTCTTCTATTGAAGAATTTAAGAAGTTTACCTTGGATCAGATCAATTATCAGAGAGAATTAAATAGAGTAAAGCATCTAACTCTAGAATGACCGTCGGTGTCTACCTAGCACACCCCGGGGGTGAACATGCGTGATAGTTGTGTAGGTTACCGCCAAAATAGTTCCTGGAGAAACTCCAGAGGATTTTCTGAGGTGTGAGTACCGTCAGTTCCGGGTGTTTGGGTGATTAGACTTTCAGGGGCATTACGATGCTTGACAATATGCATGAGATAGGGAATTTCCGTTAACCAACCGGTGTCCCGTTTGTATTCGACAGTTATCCCCGGAGTCTTCCGAAGCTGCTGAAGCGCGTATATCACCTGTCTGTCTACAGGATGAGAGTTAACTAGTTTATAGTGATCTTCATCAAGAAACCTGGGCAACTGTGTAAACAACTCACCATCATTACGTGATAATAATCTATATGCCCTATCTAATAGCGGCACGAAAATGGGGGCAAGCTCTCTTAGTCTGCGACCACTCGATGGTTTGTCTTCAAACATCCGAAACATGTTAAACGCACCTTCCGGTCGGCAGGTAATGAGATCAAAAGACTTAATTTTTCGTTTTTGCATGGTCGTACGAATTTCATTCCATGTTTTCCGTCTATACAAATCTCCATAAATCATCGTTCGATTTGGTAGATCGATAAATGATTGTGTAGATTTCCCGCCATAAGACAATTCTCTCTCCGCTTGTCGAACAAAATATTGATCCACATTTTGGAGTCGTACGCCGATTAACTGGTTAAATGCTATTGGGGTAGATTGCAAAAAAAATCCGGAACCAAAAAGGTCCAGTACATTTCTTTCTCCGCGGGGCCTGCGTTCAAGTAATTCTTTAAACGTGCGAGAACCATTTATAAAGTCCCAGAAATCATAGTGGTAGAATGCGCCGTCGTCGTAACCCCTTATAGGATAAGACCCATCTACTCGCCATGCGTCAGCATCCACCTCACCCAGATGTGTAAGTGTTTCTGCTTTTATGTCTTTCATTGCTGTGACAACCTGGCCGATGTCGTAGTTAAATCGCAATTCTGCGCTCATGTAACAATTATACCATAATTAACCTATAGTATCTATATCCTAAAACTAACCACTGTCCATGGCCTTGACATGGTACCAAAAGGATCTATAATGGTACCATATGAGTACACAAATGTCTTCGGCTACCATTAAAGTTAATTTGCCCGCTGGGATCCTTGGCAATGCCAAGGAAGAAGCACGGCGCATTGGGATTTCCGTACAGGATTTTATCCGTATGCTCATGGCTACCTACTTTGCCAACGCTGGGTCGGTGCGTGCCCTCACGCGCGATCAGGAGCTTTACAACCGCGCACAGAAGGAAATCCGCGAAGGAAAATTTACCACCGTTAATAATAAAGCGGAACTAGAGGTATATTTAAATCGCCTTAACTCATGAAGCTTCGCTTCACGAAATCATTTGAAGCCGAATACCGAAAAATAACCCGAGGCAACTTCCAGCTTCAAAGAAAAATTAAAAAACAACTGGTTCGCCTTCGACAAGATCTAACCCACCCCTCGCTTCGACTTCATAAGCTCCAATCGAGTCCATGGTGGTCTGCATCTGTAGACAAAAGTGTCCGAATTTTTTTGATTATCGATACCGATGGAATTTATGTCTATCACATAGGAAAGCACGAAGATGTGTATTAGGGTCCGCACGGCGCTTGACCGAGGATAGGCACGCGTGTATAATAAGGAAGGTTTAAGAATGTTAGGTGGGGAGACCCGCCTTTTTTATTAAAAAGTTAATACCCGCCGCGACTTACCGTTCGCCTTACCTACTATTCGTAGCGCGGCTCACGGAGTGTTCGCTAGGCGGGTGAAGAGACCACTATGCGATTTGCTGAGAACCATAAAAGCCGCGATTTTGGCTGCCTACCGCAAAGATTACGGCGTAGCAGAGCTTGAACAGCTCATGGTAGAACTTAACGCCGATACCGGCGAGGCAAAAATCTTCAAAGACGGCAAAGACATAACTCCTCCTGGATTTGGCCGTATAGCCGCCCAAACCGCCAAACAAGTCATCCTCCAGCGCATCCGCGAAGCCGAAAAGCAGGCAGTATTGGCTGATTACCAGACCAAAGTCGGTACCATCATGCCGGGCATGGTGCTTCGGTTTGACGGGCCCAACATCGTTGTGGATATCGGCCGCGCCCAAGGGGTGATGCCGCCGCAGGAGCAAAGCCAGGCAGAGCGCTATCACTTAAACCAGCGCCTTACGTTTTACATTGAAGGAATCCGCGAAACCATGCGGGGGAACGAAATTATCGTTTCCCGTGCGCATAAAGGGCTGGTGGAAGGCCTTTTCAAGCGCGAAGTGCCGGAAGTGGCATCTGGAGCAGTCGAGCTCAGAATCGTGGCGCGCGAAGCTGGCGGTCGCACGAAAGTAGCGGTGTATTCCAACCAGCCGGGGGTGGATCCGGTGGGATCATGTGTGGGACAAAAAGGCGTGCGTGTCCAGGCAGTTATTAGCGAACTTGGAGGCAGTGAAAAAGTGGACATCATCCAATGGACGGACGATGCGAAGCTATTTATCACCGCGGCGTTGGCTCCTGCCAAAGATTTTGAGATCACGCTTGACGAGAAGAAAAAAGTAGCCGAAGTGATGGCTCCGGAAGACCAACTTTCGCTTGCCATCGGCCGCGACGGGCAAAATGTGCGCTTAGCTGCAAAACTCACAGGATGGAAGATTGATATAAAGGGAAAGCAAGTAATAAAACCCGAATCGGGAATTATGAATCAGGAATTAGGGGAAGAAAAAAAGGAAGAAAAACTAGAAGAATCAAAACAAGTAGACGAGCCAGCGAAAGAACAGCCGGCTGCTCCGACAGAATCGGTGCCAGCAGGCAGTGAATAAGTATGAGATGCTGGGCGTTGATCAATTACTATGACAGACAAACCGCAGAAAGAGTCCTCTTTTCGTCCGCCGATTGTGGCAGTATTGGGCCACGTTGATCACGGAAAAACCACACTTCTTGACACCATCCGCAAAAGTAATGTCGCTTCCCGCGAGCACGGAGGCATCACGCAGCATATTGGGGCGTATCAAGTCAAAATTAAAGATCAATTGATCACATTTATCGACACTCCCGGGCATGAGGCGTTTGCAAAAATGCGAAGCCGCGGGGCGCACGTGGCGGATATTGCACTTTTGGTGGTAGCTGCCGATGACAGCGTGAAGCCCCAGACGAAGGAATCCATTGAGCAGATTAAAGCCTCCGGCGCTTCCATGATTGTAGTGGTGAATAAAATTGACCTTCCGACTGCGTTGGTGGATAAAGTGAAAGCGGATTTGGCCAAAAACGGCGTACAGGTAGAGGGATTTGGCGGCGATGTGCCGGTGGCCCTGGTGTCTGCTAAGCAAGGCACCGGTGTTTCTGAGCTTCTTGACCTTATCCTTTTGGTTTACCAAATGAAGGATCACTCGGGTGATCCCTTAAAGGCCACCCCTTTTGAAGCTATTGTTATAGAAACGCGCATAGATCATGGCCGCGGTATGGTGGCAACGGTGGTTGTGAAGAAAGGAACGCTACAAGCCGGCATGCCGCTATTTGAGGGAACTTTTCAGGTAGCCAAAGTTCGCGCAATGTTTGACGAATATGGAAATCCGCCAGCTGGCGGAGTGGCGCCGCCAAGTAAGCCGGTGGAAGTATTGGGCTTTACCAAGCTTCCGGCAGTGGGATCGCTGATTCAATCGCAGGCAGCCGCACCGACACCGTCAAATACTGCAGAAGTCAAATCTCCGGTGCCTGCAATAGCCGAGATTCCGGATTGGCTCAAGCCCGTAGCCGAGCAGGAAGGAAAAAAACTTATTATTATCCTAAAAGCCGATACCGCAGGCTCCATTGAAGCCATAACCGCTTCATTTTCGGATAAAATTCGGATTATTTCCAGTGCCATAGGGGATATTTCTGATGCAGATGTGTTAATGGCCAAATCCACAGGTGCGTTTATCGTGGGCTTTAACGTGAAGTGCCCGGTGGCGGTTGCCAAGCTTGCAGAGACGGAAAAAGTGATTTTCCGCACGTATCACATCATTTATGAACTTCTGGACGAACTTAGCGATGTCGTGTCCGGTATGAAAGAAGTGCTTACCCGCGAACGCGAATTGGGTACTGGCACCGTTATTGCTGAATTTCCGTTTGAAAAACAGCGGATTGCCGGAACCCAGGTTGCCTCCGGTCGGCTTGCAAAAGGCGATACGGTAAAAATTATGCGCGAGGATGTGGAGATAGCCCGTGCCAAGATCAAATCCGTCCGGTTAGGGAAAGAGGATGTGACAAAGGTGGAAGCCGGCAACCAGTGTGGAGTGCTGTTTGATAAAAAAGTTGATTTTTTGCTCCAGGATGCTATAATCGCCATCACTACAGGCTAAACATACGATATGGACGCGATTACTGACATTGCAAAAGTTAAAGAACTTCTGGACAAAGCGCGTGATGTGCTCATTGTCACCCATGAGCAGCCGACGGACGACAGCATGGGAAGCGCGCTTGCCCTCTATCTAGGCCTTAAAGGCATGGGGAAAAATGTGACGATTGCGTGCCCGGATCCGGTCACGGTAGAACTTTCCAATTACGTGGGTGCCAACAAAATTGCCACTGAATTATCCCGCAAAAACTTCATCATCTCGCTTGACTATGTGGACGGCTCTATTGAAAAAGTCAGCTACAACATCGAAGGCAACAAATTTAACCTCGTGGTGGAGCCCCGGCCGGGATTTGATGCGTTTTCCGAGGACAAAGTGAGCTTTTCCCATGCAGGCGCTGCAGCAGAAGTCATCATTACTGTCGATACTATACACCTGGGCGGACTCAAAAAACTTTACGAATCGGATAAAGAACTCTATGCTTCCAAACCGATTGTGAACATTGACCGCCATGCAAATAACGCGAACTACGGGCAGATCAATTTGGTAGATGCGACTGCTTCTTCTACCGCCGAAGTTGTCGCCCGGGTTTTATCCGGATTGGGAGTGGCGCTAACGGTGGATATTGCCACCAATCTTTTAAACGCGCTGTTTGCCGCGACCAATAGTTTCCAAAATCCCGGTGTTACTGCCAATGCGTTTGAGCTGGCTGCAGTTGCCATGAAAGCAGGCGGCAAACGCTTTGGGCAAAAAGTTGCAACAGAAGAAGTGCCGGCGGCGGAAACCGTGGCACCGGTCCATCCGGGTGGAGAAGCAGGGAGCAATACGCCACCCCAACCAGCCGAAGGCCAACCGGTACCTCCTCCAGTAAGTGGCCAAGCCCCCGCCGACTGGCTGAAACCCAAAATCTTCAAGAGTTCGAATTTAATTTAAGTATATAACGTATGGCAGTTATTCAAGAAACAAGAACTGGAGACCCTAGGACAGGAGACTATGAATATTTCAGAGTTAGTTTTGATGAGGGTGAATTTGATGCTTTCCGTTTTGATCAATTGGCGCAAAAAATTCACTACACTGAAAATGCAAATGAATATGATGCAAATGGTCGATGTATTGCGTCGAGAAACTATCTAGAGCCTGGGGATTTTAAAAATCCCAATATTCGCGTAATGGGTTCGAGTAGTTTGAAGTTTATCGTTGTTGATTCAATAATGTATATATTCCCATCAAGTATTTATCATAGAGATTTTAAATTAGAATTGGGAATCACCGGTAGAATTCAAGATGCGGGAAGAATTGTCATATCATTTGATGTTTCGCGAGAAGGTCGAAAAACTATTAAGACAACCAAAGCAAGAATGTTATTTGATACATCTTCGAGCCTCTTCTATTTATCAGGTCATGAAGATCAAGATGCGTTTCGGCGTGATACGATTGGGTCACAACTAGGAGAATTTTTTACGGTGAAAAGTGTTCTTGAGCGGTAATTTCATAGTGTTGTAAAACTTTTCGCTTTGTGATAAAATACAATTATTGGAGCACGAAAAGGCTCCATTTTGAACTTTATTATGCCTCGAACGAAAATGACTAAGGCAAAAGAAACAAAGGCTTCAACGAAAAAGCAGGAAAAAAAGAAAGCCCCGAAAACGATAAAAGCTCCGAAAAAGGAGGATGTTGTCGTGCCTGCGCCAAGCCAAGCGAAAGAAGGGATTATTAAGGAATATCAGGTAAAACAGGGAGACACGGGGAGTCCGGAAGTGCAGGCGGCGCTCCTCACCAGCCGCATCGCAAACCTCGTGGGACATTTGAAAACCAACCCGGCAGACAATCATTCCCGGCGGGGACTGCTGGGTATTGTGAGCAAGCGCCGAAGGCTACTCAACTATCTGGAAAAGAAAGACCCGAAGCGCTTTAAGGCAATCGGCCAAAAGTTGGGGTTGAGTAAATAATAGAAGAAAGCTACATGTCAAAAACAAAACTTGTCAAAAAATCCATAGAATTAAACGGTAGAACGCTGTCTTTAGAAGTCGGCCGGTTTGCCGAGCAGGCGTCAGCCGCGGTGTTGGCCCGATATGGGGATACCATGGTGTTGGCTACCGTCACGGCCTCGTCCCGCGAAACAACGCTTGACTATTTTCCGCTTTCGGTAGAATACGTCGAACGGCTCTATGCCGGCGGACGCATCAAAGGTTCCCGTTGGGTCAAGCGCGAGGGTCGTCCTTCTGATGATGCCGTGTTGGCCGGGCGCGTGATAGACCGGTCTATCCGACCCTTGTTTCCCAAAGCATACAACCACGATGTACAGGTAGTGATTACCGTGCTTTCCGTGGACGGAGAAAACGACCCCGATGTGTTGGGGCTGGTGGCAACAAGCGCCGCAATTGCCATATCTCCCATCCCTTGGAACGGTCCGGTATCGGCGGTGCGCATGGGCTATGTGAAAACTCCGGATAAAGCCGAAGGAGCACTGCTTGTCAACCCTACAATTACCGAACAGGCAACGAGTGAATTTGATTTCATCGTTTCTTCCTCGAAGGATAAAGTGGTCATGCTGGAAGGCGGTTTTTGCGAAACGCCGGAAGATATCGTGCTTGAATCCATTGAAGCGGCCAAAGCTGCCAACGGAAAAATTATCAAACTCATAGAAGAGTTGGTTTCTGAAGTAGGCAAATCTAAAGTCGCCGTACGTGCGGCGACAGAAGCAGATGAATTAAAAGCCAAAATTACCCGCGATTACAAAAAAGAAATGGACGCCGCATTTGCCAAAAAAGCGGAAAAAGAATTCGGCGGAACGGAAATTATCGAACTTGCCAAAACGATCGTAGAAGCATACGGATCGGAATATACAGCGCGAAACGTCGAAGAAGCACTCGACGCATTATTCAAGGGTAAAATCCGGGAAGATATATTGGAGCATGGCAAGCGTTTTGACGGACGAAAGGCAGATGAAATCCGTCCGCTGTCGGTGGACGTGGGGATACTGCCGCGCACCCACGGAAGCGCCATGTTTAAACGCGGCCAGACACAGGTGTTGACGGTTGCTACTCTCGGCACTCCGTCTTTGGAGCAATTGATTGAAAGCCCAGCAGGAGAAGAGTCGAAGCGCTACATGCATCACTACAGCATGCCGCCGTATTCAGTCGGAGAAACAGGAAGAATTGGGACACCCAGCCGACGCGAGATAGGTCACGGCGCACTGGCAGAGCGGGCACTGTTGTCTGTCATTCCTTCCGAGGAAGAGTTTCCGTATACCATTCGACTGGTGTCGGAAGTTATGTCGAGCAATGGTTCGACCTCAATGGCATCCACATGTGGTTCAACCTTGGCGCTCATGGATGCGGGCGTACCGATCAAAGAACCGGTAGCCGGTATCTCGATTGGACTTATGACAGACAAGAAAAAGTACGTCATTCTTACTGACATCATGGGAATAGAGGATTTTGCCGGAGATATGGACTTTAAGGTAGCGGGTACCAAAAACGGCATTACGGCAATTCAGCTTGATATTAAAATCGACGGGCTGACGCAGGAAATTATACGCGACACGGTTGCCCGGGCGCTCGTCGCCCGCATGAAAATTCTTGAAGTGATGACGGCTATGCTTCCGGCTCCCAGAACGAGTCTTTCCCAATATGCACCCAATGTGCAGATTGTAAAAATTCCGGTGGAGAAAATCGGTGAAGTCATCGGCCCGGGAGGCAAAATGATCCGCCAGATTATCGCCGCAACCGGAGCTGATGTGGATGTGAATGATGACGGATCAGTATTTATCTCCGGCAGCAAGGACGGGGTGAAAAAAGCCGTTGATTGGGTGACGGGCCTGACGCGCGATGTAAGCGTGGACGAGGAATTTGAAGGAGAAGTAAAGCGCCTGTTACCGTTTGGCGCGTTTGTGGAAATTTTACCGGGTAAAGAAGGCATGGTGCACGTGTCGCAAATGGCAACGGGGTTTGTAAACTCGCCGGAAGATGTAGTAAAAATCGGCCAAAAGGTAAAAGTGCGCGTGATGGAAATAGACGACCAACGAAGAGTCAACTTATCCATGCTTTTTGGCGAGGATGCCAAAAAGGCACCCCAGCGTGAGCCGCGGGAACACAGAAGCTTTGATCGCCCCCGAAGGCCGTTTGATAGGAGACGAAGATTTTAATCTCCACTAAGAAGTTTTAGAAATTCATCGGCAGTAATAACCTTCAATGGTTCAATATCAGGAAAGTTTTTCAAAACAAGTAAATCCTTATCTCCGGTTACCAAAAAATCAGCATTTCCATCAATGGCAGTTGCAAGGACAATAAGGTCTTTCGGATCTCTGATGGCTATGATTGGTTTGGTTAAGTTTTTTACAATGCGCGCATGTTGTTGTATTTGGGTTATTAATGCCTGTTGTTTTCGGGGAGATATGTCATAGATCTCTTCGTATTTCGGGCGGGCGAGTACTTCTTTCAGTTCGCGAAGTAGAAGATCAGAAGTTATGAGAGTAAACTTATTCTGTTTCCAAAGGGTGATGAGTCGGCTCGGCTTACTGTGCGGAAGTATGAGTGCGCTTATGAAGAGATTAGTATCAACGACGGCCGAGAGTCTCCTCATACAGTTTTTGGCGCACCTCTTCGACATCGGCAGTCACATCGGCAAACACTTTGTCAGGATCTTTGTCTGCATTACTCGCCTGAATTTGGTCTACCGTATCCCAAAATTTTTGTTCTTCTTCAAGCTCGGTATATTTTTTCAGCATTTCCATGCTGATAATGGCCGCTTGAGGATTATTGTTTGCCATGACGACAACCGGCTTTTTTGTCCGCTTTACAGCATCAAAAACCTTCTTATACCCACGCTGAATCTCGCGGGCAGAGATGGTAGTTGGAAACATGAGTTGTGGCATATATGGGAAGTATAGCACAGGAAAAAGTGTATGTCAAATTGATGACAGTTGATGCAATATTTGCGTCTTGTAATAGGTTGGATGTAGAATTTTACCATGACGGATGATTTTGGGGCAGAAATGGGCGTAAGTAATTTAGAAAACCTATATCAGGAGTGTAAGTTCGCAAATATTTTTTTGCGAACTTACACTTTGGCTAATAAGTCAGGTAAATAGCTTATATTTATTGGATTCCTTCTGGGAAATCACAAAGTGTTGTATTATGAAGTTATATGTCCAAACTGTCCGATGAAGTGTCTTCGTTGAAGAAAAAAATTGCAGAAGCCAAAATTCCGCCGGATTTGGAGGCGCGTGTGCTTGGCAACCTGGAAGAAATTACCCGCCTGGAACAGGATATCAGTGCGCGCGTACACATCGAGCAGATGCTGCGATACATTGATTGGGTGATCGCGTTGCCGTGGGAAGTGCGTACGCGTGACGTACTTGATTTAACCAAAGCCAAGGAAATTTTGGAAAAGCACCATTATGGATTGCAACCGGTGAAAGACCGGATTTTAGAATACTTAGCGGTATTGCACCTGAATAGCGAGCGATGGGAGAATGAGCGGCAGGTAGCCGTTGAGGACAAAAAAGGAGAAGTAACGAGCGACGCTAAACTTTCCCACGCGATACTGGCCCGGCGTGCCCCGATTCTTTGTTTAGTCGGTCTTGTCGGTACAGGAAAAACTACTCTGGCTAAGTCTATTGCCGAGGCCATGGGCCGGCGGTTTGTGCGTATCCCGTTTGGCGGCATGAGTGATGCGCTGGATCTTCGCGGACAATCGCGGGTGCGGCCGGATGCGGAAATCGGACTTATCCTTAAAGGCTTGCGCTACGCCGGCAGTAAAAATCCGGTGATACTACTTGACGAAATAGACCGTGTGGCAGAGGTCAGCCGTGGAGACATCATGGGGGTGCTGGTAGAACTTTTGGATCCGGAGCAAAACCAGGCGTTTCGTGACCACTACTTGGATCACCCGTTTGATTTATCGGAAGTTCTGTTTATCGCAACTGCCAACAACACGACGAATATAGCCACCGCAGTTCTTGATCGCTTGGAACCTATTCAAATGCCCTCCTATACCGATGAGGAAAAAATCACCATTGCCCGCGATTATGTGCTGCCGCAATTACTTCGCGAGTCGGGATTAACGAGCGAAAACTTAAGTATAGACGACGCAATTTGGGCGAAACTCGTGCGCCCCATGGGGTATGATGCGGGCATCAGGAGTCTGGAGCGCACGATGAATGCACTCTGCCGCCGCGTTGCGCGACTTATGGTGGAAGGCAAGGGGAAAAGTTTTAAAATCACAGAGGAAAACATAAAAGAATTTATAGAAAGTTATTAAGCTTCGCTTATGCGATGCCAATATACGAATGCATACGAATTATACGAATAAAAAACAAGACAGAAGAGTTTTTGAAGGGTCTTCATCTTCAGGTAAAGACTCCCTTCGCATCTTTCCCCTGGGCGGCATTGGGAATGTCACGAAAAATATGTACGTGTACGAGTACCGGTTTGACGGGAAACTACGCGATATTCTTCTCGTTGACTGCGGGATTGGGTTTCCGGATCCGGATATGTATGGGGTGGATCTGGTTATTCCCGATGTGCGGTATCTTGAGGATAAAAAACAGTATATCCGCGGGCTGGTATTTACCCACGGTCATGATGACCATATCGGCGGCATCCAGTATATTTATTTCAAATTGGGCAATGTCCCCATGTGGGGTACGACACTGACTGCCGCATTTGCCAACATAAAACTTACCGAGAGAAAACTCAAAGGCAGGGTAACGCCGGTTGATTTTGATCGGGTGCTTCAGATTGGTCCGTTTACCGTATCGTTTAACCGCGTGACGCATTCGGTGCCGGATGCAGCGCACCTGGTGATCACCACGCCGTTGGGCATTATCTATCATGGAAGTGATTTTAAATTTGACTTTGATCCGCTGGACGGAAAAAAGTCAGAGCTGGAAAAAATAAATGCTGCAGGGAAAAAAGGCGTATTGTGTCTTCTGACCGATTGTCTGGGAAGTGAGCGGCCGGGATTTACGCCGTCGGAGCAAGTAGTAGGAACCACACTTGCCAAAGAATTGGCGCTGGCTCCGGGGAAAGTACTTTTTACCACACAATCGAGCAACATTTCGCGCATACAATTGGCGATTGATTTGGCATTAAAGTACGGTAGGAAAATTGCATTTTTCGGCAGAAGCATAGACCAAAATGTGGAAGCGGCGTTGAAGCTCGGCTTTATGCGGTTTCCCAGGGAAGCCATCATCCGCGATCAAGATTTACGCAGACTCCCGGCAGTGAAACAATTTCTTATTGTGGCAGGCGCCCAGGGACAGGAAGGATCGGCGCTCTCGCGCGTGGCCAACGATGATCATAAATTTGTGCGTGTGGGCGAAGGGGATACGGTGGTATTTTCCGCAGATCCCATACCGGGCAATGAACATAGTGTCAATGTGGTGATTGAAGAGCTGTATCGGCGCGGCGCCCGCGTTTCGTATTCGGACATTATGGAGGACCTCCATGTGTCGGGCCACGGAAGCCAGGGAGATCTCATGCTGCTTTTATCTGCCGTGGGGCCAAAATATATTTTGCCCATCGGGGGTACGTATAAACACATGATGCAGTATCGACGGCTCGCGGCTGATTTAGGATATAACAAGCGCGATGTGCTGATCCCCGAAGAAGGACAAGTGCTGGAGTTTCGCCCCGGAGTACCCCCTCGCGTTGTGGAAACGATTGAGCTGGAAAACGTGATGGTAGACGGGTTGGGTGTGGGCGATGTGGGCAATGTGGTGCTGCGCGACCGGCAGACGATAGCAACAGAAGGAATTGTGGTGATTGTCGTGCCGATTGCCAAATCCACCGGACAAGTGACTGCCGAGCCCGACATTATCTCCCGCGGATTTATTTACATGAAAGAATCCGGCAGACTCCTGGATGACGCGCGGCGCGTGGTATCCCAGTCGCTGCGCCTCAAAAAAGGCCGCATTCTTGACTGGCGCTTCGTGCGAAAGCAGGTAGGAGAAAACCTCGAAATGTTTCTTTTTAAAGAAACCGGCCGCCGCCCGCTGATTGTCCCGGTGATTGTGGAGGTATAGTTTACGTTCTGTTTGCACGGGCACGGGCGACTTTCGTCAGGTGCTTTTTGCGCAGGCGAAGATTAAGCGGAGTTATTTCCAAAAGTTCATCCTCTTCCACAAAGTCCAGGCATTGCTCCAGCGATAATACGGTAGGCGGATCCAGTTGGATAGCAACGTCCGCGTTGGCCGAATGGATATTGGTCAGCTTTTTAATTTTACATACGTTGATATCTATGTCTTCCTGCCGGTTATTAACACCAATAACCATGCCTTCGTAGACGGGAATGCCGGGTCCGATAAATGACTTGCCTCGTTCCTGGACGGTAGTAAGGGCGTACCCCGTGGATTTGCCGGATTCGCTTGCTACAAGCACCCCGTTTCGCAATTTGGCAATATGTGCGGCTACAGGAAAATAGCCGATGAATCGGGTAGCAAAAAGCCCATTACCACGGGTTTTGGTTAAAATATCGCCGCGGAATCCCAGTAGATTCCGGCTGGAAACTTTGTAGACCATTTTGGTGACCCCCCGTTCATTGGTGTGGGTGTCCAGAAGTTCTGCGCGCCTGCGGCCGAGTTCTTCGGTAACGACGCCGACAAAGGCATTGTCTATTTCGATGGTTATTTCTTCAAACGGTTCGCTTTTTACCCCGTCAATTTCCTTGAGTATTACTTCGGGTTTGGCCACCTGCATTTCATAGCCTTCACGGCGCAGATTTTCCAGAAGTACGGCCAAATGTAATTCGCCGCGGCCGGCAACGATAAAACCGGTGCCGTCAGGATTTTCGTTAATTTTGAGCCCGATATTTGTTTGTTTTTCCTTGATCAACCGTTGGTAGATTTGCCGTGCAGTGCAAAATTTTCCTTCGCGGCCGGCAAATGGCGAGGTGTTGGCAGAAAGAAGGATTTTCAGTGTCGGCGCTTCGAGTTTGATCGTCGGATAGCCCGTGGGATCCGATGGGTCTGCGATAGTTTGGCCAATGGCCACATCGGGAATGCCGGTGATGGCGATAATATCGCCGGGTTGCGAGTGGAGAGTGCTAACGCGTTTTAGCCCGACACTTTCAAATACGCCTTCCACGCGGTGGGAGCCGGCCATTTCATTCTCATTTAAAAGGACGACTGATTGGCCCGGTTTGATGGTGCCCTGGGTTACTTTGCCGATGGCATAGGTGCCTTTATAACTGTCAAAATCAAGCGTCGAAACCAGCATTTTAAATGGTTTATCCGCATCCGTTTGCGGCGCCGGAAGATAGGAAAGAATAGTTTCAAACAATGGCTCCAGCGTGGCCGGGTCGTGCATATTAGTAGGATACGCATCCCAGGCTTTTTCCTCCCGTCCTATGGCATAGAGCACCGGAAAATTTAAATGGTCTTCATGGTGGGCAATGTGCAGGAATAATTCTTCGGTTTGGTGCAATACTTCTTTGGGACGCGCGTCTTTCCGGTCAATTTTATTTATCACCACGATAATCGGGAGATTGCGCTCGAGGGCTTTTTGCAGCACAAACTGCGTTTGGGGAAGCGGGCCTTCAGCGGCATCTACAATAAG
>Ga0075661_112_pt1 | contig 16334 bp, 18 predicted proteins | sample RifGroA1_FD_68406 | JGI IMG/M metagenome (GOLD analysis project Ga0075661, IMG submission 68406) | Microgenomates (Gottesmanbacteria) bacterium GW2011_GWA1_48_13
GATGAGGCTATTTAAGGTATCGAAGATGGTGTATATTGTATAATAGATTACAAAGGAGGAACCTATTATGTTTATTTTACCAGAGTTACCATACGCGTACAATGCGCTTGAGCCGTACATCGATGAGCGCACCATGCAGATACATCATGACAAGCACCACGCTGCGTATGTCAAAAACATCAACGATGGGCTGGTGGGACAAGATGCGCTACTGGCGATGCCGGTAGAAAAGCTTATCGCCGGCCTTTCCCAAGTGCCGGAAGCAGTGCGCACCAAGGTGCGCAATAACGGCGGCGGGCACGCAAACCACAGTTTATTTTGGGAGATTATGGCGCCCTTCGTCGCTGGCGCTCCTCAGGGTAAACCCTCAGGAGAACTGAAGAAGGCCATGGATGCAACATTTGGGAGTCTCGAAAAGTTTCAAGAGATATTCTCTGCTGCTGCCCTAAATCGTTTTGGCAGCGGGTGGGCGTGGCTCGTTCATGATGGCGGCAAACTTACCATTGTTGATACGCCAAACCAAGATAGCCCACTTATGGATGGTAAAACACCGATTCTTGGTCTTGACGTGTGGGAGCATGCATATTACCTCAAGTATCAAAATATGCGTGCAGACTATATTAAAGCATGGTGGAGTGTGGTGAACTGGGCGAGTGTTGAGAAACGATTTAAGGAACTATTAGTCTAGGCCAATCTTCCATACACCCTTTTCCCGAAATGCTGGAATGGTTTGTCTACGGGCTGCGTTAAATGGATTTTCCCTGTACATAGGTAATTCGTTTATGAAGTGATTCTGTTAACGCGAGCGCAAGAACGTGATCCATCACGGTTGTCTTTTTATTATTCCGATATATTTCAAAACCACGATAATAGATGTGTTTTTCTTTCTGTCGAATAATAATGCGAGGAAATCCGAGGCGCAGAAGCTGATAATTGATAAGCACCCTGCCTAACCGTCCATTTCCATCGTTAAATGGATGAATCGTTTCGAATTCCAAATGAAATTTAGCAATCTTTTCCAAAAAATATGATGAAACATCACTGGTATACGCAATAAGCAGCTCGTTCATTCGCAGTTGGATATGTTCAGGCGGAGGTGCAATAAACATACCCACACGAACGTATTCATTTTCCTTTCGAAATCTGCCGGCTATCTCATCGTTTATGCCGGACAGAAGCATTTTATGAAGAAATAGAATACGCTCAATCGATAATTCCTCTGTTTGGGAGGTATTTCGCTTGTAGGAAATCACGCGGCCCAAATTTTTGGCTTCAAACACTTCCCGCACCGTCACGCGTCGCGACACCTCTAAATCCAGCAAAATCTGCTCGGTCTCTTTGAGCGTCAGCGTGGAATTTTCTATGGCGTTGGAGTTGTACACGTTTTCCGGAAGTTCTGTTTCATCCATGAGGGTTAGCAGGGATTCTTTCCCTGCGCACAGCCTGTCATAAAGCTCTTTGAGACGCTGGATTCTGTCTTTTACCAACGAATGTACCGCCATAAAGAAATTTTACCATATTCACGGTATTTTGTCAATATATAGTGAATTTATCCATAAAATACTCAAAATTCACTATATGGTGTTAGTTTTCACTAAAATTTTTTGCAAAATACCTATAAAATTTCATTGAAAACTAACAGTTGCATGACAGGCGACACATGACACGATACAATGGGTGCATGAAATTCCCCGATCCGTTGGGATTAAAATACGAGCAACCCCGTGATGTCGTACTGTTTGCCGCAAGCCAGTTGCAGGGTAACAGAAAACAGCAAGAAGATTATTTTGTCAACTTTAACGATGAGTGTTTTGTGGTGGCAGACGGCGTTGGCAGCATGCCGCATGCGGCAGAGGCAGCGCAGCTGGCGGGGGAAACCTCCATTTGGGCATACAAGCATGTCCGACAGCGGCACACATACTGGGGTAGCAAAAGACTGTTTCTGAAGCGGATTGTCCGCACTACCAACATGACCATTTGGCAAAAGCAGCGCGAAACCGGATTTACCGATGGCATGGCCACGACACTGCTGGTTCTTATCGTCGGAGACAAAAATATATGGATGGGAAACGTGGGGGACGCAAGCGCATTTTTTTTGCACGAAGGTGCGATGAAGCGACTGACCAAAGAAGATGTCGATAGCCAGGGCAAGCTGACAAAAGTACTGGGCAAACAACGGCTTGGAATAGTGCCGCAGGTTGCTATCGAGCGGTTTTATCCCAACGATACGGTTCTGCTTGCGACCGACGGCGTGACGCGGTATGTTTCGGAACCTGCGATGCAAGAGATTCTTTTGCAAAGTGGCACAACAGCCGAAAGCCTTACGGACACGGTTGTTGCCTTACTTCGCAAGGCAGAGGCAAACGGATCCCGTGACAATATGACCGCGGTGATCGTAAAGCGGATCTACAACATTGGAGATATATAGTATGATAAGAGGAGATTATGCCTGCCGAATTTTTTGAACCCATCAGTAACAAGCAAACCCCGCCTGTTTATCTTTTTTTTGACGGAAAACAGTGGGTGGGTAGCGCCAGCGGAAAAACCGTTGCCGTTGCCTCGCCAATAAACGGCGAAGTAGTAGGCGAACTTCAAATTGTCACTGAACAGGAGATTGATATGGTCATGCAAGCGGCGTCGGCGGCCCAACCCGCGTGGGAGGCAACGCCGCTGAACAAGCGCGTGGCGATTATGCACCTGGCAGCTGATTGGATCCGGCATTTTGAAGAGTACCTGACCGCGCTTCTGGTGCGGGAAATCGGAAAAACCGACAGCGAGGCCCGAAGCGAGATTAAACGCACCGCAGACCTTACCGATTATTTTGCTGATGAAGTACAGTCGATGCGCGGAGAAACACTCGATAGTGATAATTTTCCCGGGTATGACAAGGGGCGCATTGCCGTCATCGAACGGGTGGCCTATGGCGTGGCAGTTGCTATTGCGCCATTTAACTATCCGGTCAATTTATCGGCAAGTAAAATTGTCCCCGCCCTCCTGATGGGTAACAGCGTGGTGTTTAAGCCGCCGACCCAAGGGGGGATTAGCGGTATTCATTTAACCCGCATGTTTGAAAAAGCAGGCGTGCCGGCAGGAGTCATCAGTTGTATTACCGGAAGCGGGACCGAAGTGGGCAATGCGGTCGTGTCGCACCCATTGGTAGACATGATTACCTTTACGGGTAGTAGCGATACCGGTGTAGCCATTGCCGAAAAAGCCGGTATGGTGCCGTTGGTTTTTGAATGCGGCGGCAATAATCCTGCGGTCGTGTACCCTGATGCGGATATGAATTTGACCGCACGGGAAATTGTCAAAGGCGGGTTTGCCTTTGCAGGGCAACGGTGTACTGCGATTAAATATGTATTGGGTACGCAGGGAGTGCTTGAGCAACTGTTGCCGGTAGTAGTCACCCAGATGAAAGAACTGGTTGCCATGGGTGACCCAAGAAGTACGGAAACCAAACTCGTGGGGCCAATAGTTTCAGAGAGTGCCGCGAAACAATTTCAACAGTGGATTGATGCGTCGGTACAACAGGGAGCAAAGGTTGCAATCGGCGGAATATGTAAAGGCAACTACATGGAGCCCACGATATTAACAAATGTCTCACCGAATATGCCGGTGGTTGCGCATGAAGTGTTTGGACCGCTTATTTCATTCATCACCATCAAAAGCATGGATGAAGCAATAACTATTATCAATAACTCCATGTTTGGGCTGCAGGCGAGTGTGTTTACCAAAGATGAAGGCACAGGAATTATTTTTGCCAAGAGACTCAACGTCGGCACGGTGCAAATCAACGGCTCGCCCCAACGCGGCCCGGACCACTTTCCATTCCTTGGCGTCAAGCGTAGCGGCCTCGGTGTCCAAGGTGTGCGCTACTCACTTGAAGCCATGTCCCGTTTGCGGCCTATTGTGATCAATAAACCTTCTTGAAAAATCCGCGGAAGATGCGGGAGAGTTTTTGTTCCATTTCGCGGCTGTTTAATACCGCCATGACTTCTTCGTGATTCGTAGCGTTAGTTCCATCGGCGGCAATCACATTACTAATTAATGAAACGCCGAGCGTTTCCATGCCTCGATTGGCGGCAACGATCACTTCCGGCACGGTGGACATGCCCACGGCATCGGCGCCAAGCGTGCGAAGCATGAGGCACTCGGCTTGGGTTTCATACGTCCGGCCGGTATCTGCCACGTATACCCCTTCGCGGGTTGAAGGATCTAATGCCTTAAATAATGTTCGCAATTTGGGTGAATATTCTTCGTTTTGCGGTTGAAACATTGGATTACCGCCAAAATCATGATGAACTCCAAGAAGCGGGTTGGGTTGGAAAAACCCGATGTGGGAAGTGATGACCATGAGGTCGCCAATGTTGAACTTCGGGTTAAGTCCACCTGCGGCATTGGTGGCAACATATGTTTTGCATCCGAGATTTGCCGCCACGTGGACCGGAAACGTGACGATATCCATTGGACGAACTTCATCAGCCACTTCGTAATAATGTTTGCGACCTTTCAGTCCAATCATCGGTACGCCTTCCAAATATCCGGCGATCAGCGTTCCCTCATGTCCGGGGACCGTGGAGACGGGAAAGTGCGGGATGTCTTTGTAAGAAATGGTCGCCACGGGCTTAATCAGCTGTGCAAGTTTTCCAAGTCCAGAACCCAATGTCAGTGCCACCCGCGGATTGAAAGAGGATTTGAATTTATCCTGAATGTAATCTGCAGCTAGCCGTGTTTGTGCAACATATATATCGTTTGTTTTCATTTGACTATTGGCGGTCACTCCCACTCCATTGTTGCCGGCGGCTTGGTGGTAATGTCATATACCACGCGGGAAACATGCGATACTTCATTGACGATACGCGATGAAATCGTTGCCAAAACATCATGCGGCACGCGGGACCATTGACCGGTCATCACATCGTTCGATTCGATGATGCGCACCGCCACCACCTCGGCGAATACCCGGCCGTCGCCTTTGACGGCAGTACTAAATGCTCCGGTCATGACGGCAAACGACTGGAATACGTTGTCATAGAGTTCGGCATTTTTTATTTCTTCAACCACAATCGCGTCGGCAATCTTGACTTGTTTCAGTCGTTCTTCCGTCACTTCTCCGCGAACTCGCACCGCAAAGCCCGGGCCGGGGAAAGGCTGCTGGTTGACGATATCCTGTGGCAGACCCGCGAGCCGACCTAACTCCCGCACTTCATCTTTGTAATAATTTCGAACCGGCTCCAGAAGTTGTAATGTTAATTCTTTCGGCAAGCCACCGACATTATGGTGAGATTTGATGTGCGAGGCGTGTCTGCTTCCTTTGGACTCAATTACATCAGAGTAAATCGTCCCTTGGCCCAAAAAGGTTGCGTCTTTGTGTTTTTTGGCAACACCCTCAAAAATATCCACGTACAATTTGCCGATTGCTTTGCGCTTGATTTCGGGATCCGTAATCCCCCTTAAAGCCTTTAGGAACCGCTTCCGTGCGTCGATAATGATGAGGTTTGCCTTAATCAGTTTGGTAAAAATATACTGTACGCGTTTGTCCGTTTCCGGCCGCATAAGGCCGCTATCGACGTAGACCGGGATCAGGTTTTGGCCGATTGCCTTGCCGGTGAGAAATGCGGCAACCGTAGAATCCACTCCGCCGGAGACGGCATAGATCACTTTTTTATTGCCGACCACACCGCGAATTTCGTCAATAATTGCATTTGGGTCAAGCGCGAGAGGGTTAAGCGGTTCGCGGCAAACATCGCGAGTAAAATTTTTCAGAAGCTCGAGCCCGTATTCCGTATGGTCTGCTTCCGGGTGAAATTGGACGCCATAGATGTGCAGTTTTTCATTGGCCACTGCTGCATACTCAACCTGTTTTGTGTGGCCTACCGGGGTAAAACCCTTTGGCAATTTGGTGACCGTATCGCCATGCGACATGATGGCGGAAAATGTTTTTTCGGGTAGGGCAAAAATACTCGGTTGTTTGTCAAATATGATTTCTTCCGGGCCGTATTCTTTTTTAGAATGCTGGACCGTGCCTCCCAACAGATGGGCAATCAGCTGCCAACCATAACAAATTCCCAGTATTGGAATCTCCAAAGACAATACCTTTTTGTCAATCGAAAGTGATGCATCGTAGCTTATGTCGTTGGGTCCGCCGGAAAAAATAATGCCAGAAGGTTTGTGTTGTTTGACGAAAGAAAGCGCATCTTCGGGATAGACATATTCCACGCTGACCCCCAACTGTCGTAGTCTTCGGCCGATCAGGTGTGCGGTTTGGCTTCCGAAATCAACAATGGTAATCATGTTACTCCCATTAACGTTATACTATCATGTTTGCCGATTGCCGCCACGCGGATGCAGGAAAATACTTTGATGCCGAGTTTTGCGATCTCATCCACGCCGCCTTGAAATACTTTATCAAATAGTACCGCATACCCCACCACGGTCACGCCGCGCTGTTGAAGGCCATTTATGATGTGACAGCCGGTTTCCCCCGTAGCGCAGACGTCGTCCAAAAGAAGCACACGGTCGCCCTTTTGGACGAAGGAAAGGTTGATGCCGGAAAATACCGTTGCGCCGCCACTACTGGTAGTAAATGATCGTACTTCTTCCCGATAGACGTCTTTCCATGACGTTGGAATATTTTGGTCTTTGCGCGATGCATGGAGCCGGACCTGCCTGCCGGCTGGCAGGCCGTTGCCGCCAAGTTCCAGCGCCACAGCAGTTGCCAAATAATTTCCGGAGTGGGGTATGCCATGCAGGACATCTATGTTATCGTCTCTGAAATGATGCGCAATCACTTTTGCCGCCGCTTGCAGAACCTGTGGTTTCATGCGGAGGTTAAAAGAAGAAATAGAAATGTAGCCGCGATCGACGTCTATGACTTTTGCTTCGCGCAAAAATTCTTTCCGGAGAAACTGAAGGTCAGGATGGATGTCCTGGGTGCCCATGCTCCATTTTAGCCTGCCTGCGGTAACTCTGCAAGTGGCTCCGCGCCAGGCGGTTCACCTGCGTTATCTTTTTGTTCCCGCACCATCTGTAATCCCTGGCGTGCGCTTTCTTCTAACGGTCCGCATCCAAGCTTACTTGGATCAATACCGCCGTTGTTTACTGCCCGGGTCATTGCCTCTGTGGTGATTTTCGTTCCCGGCCAGCCGCCGGCACAATTATGACAACAACCTCCGCCCCCATCTGCAACCGGACAACCGCGTACTTCGACAATAGGTGACATAGATTTCTTTCTGCGCCACAAAGCCACAAAAAATAGGGCGCGACTCAAGCCCTAATATGTTCATGTATATCGGTTGTATAGGGATTCGTCAAGTAATCACTTTATGTGGAAGCGGCGGACGAAGTCGATTTGTTGTCGGGTATAGTTAAGCGACAGGAGAAAGGTGGCAATTTTTTCATCTGATGTTCCTTCCTGTTTCATATGTTTGGAGATGGCGAGAATGCTTTCTACCACTTCAGTGGGGAATAAAATCCATTTCGACGTTTCTTGTGCTACAAAGTCAGGTTTGAATGCTGAGCCCGGTTTGTAAAACATTGCGGCAGTGGTAATTTTTTTTGGTTTGAAATCAGTTAAATAATTTAGAGCACGTAGAAATGTTTTTCCGGTATCAGCCACATCGTCGACCACCAAGACGTGTTTTCCTTCAATCGATGTTTGAATGCCGGCGGTAACTTTTACTTCGCCTTGTTCCTGAATGTTTTCATAGCTTTGGATTGCAAATGTAGAAATAGTGGCGGACAAAAAATCACTCAACACATGGCCCAGAGATAAGCCGCCCCGCGCAATGGCAACAATGTCATCAATAGGATCGGCTTTGGTGAGGATATTTTGAGCTAGCGTTTGTGCGTATTGGTGATACTGTTGCCAAGAAACCGGGAGGTAGGAGATTGCCATGCTTTAGTATATAATATTTCCATGGATAGCTCAAAAACGTTAAAGTACAGTAGTATTGCCATCTCGGGCCGGCCGGGGGCTGGGCGATCTACACTTCTTCGAAATCTCAAGCCGCATTTGGAGCAACTTGGGTGGGAATTTTTTTCCGGCGGCGAGTGGGCCAGGCAATTTGCCATAGGCAAAGGGGCACACCGGCCCGATGACCCTAGGCACCATAAAGCCACGGATTACAGTGATGAAATAGATCACAAAATTGATGCAGAGATGCGGCAAAAACTTACTGACCCCAACACACATATTGCGGTGGAATCCTGGATTGCCGGATGGAACATGCGCGGGTTGCCGCACGTCCTTAAGGTTCTTCTTATGTGCGATGAATCGCTTCGGATTGACCGGGTGGTGAACCGCGATAATCTGGCAGTGGAGGAGGCAAAAAAACATTTAGAAGAACGCGAAGCAGCAAATTTGGCCAAATGGAAGCGCATGTACCAAACGACGGATTTTTGGGACGCCAAGCACTACGACCTCATCATCAACACTTACGCCCACGGGCCGAAAGAAACCTTGGATCTCGTGCTGCAGGCGTTGGGGTACTACAAGAACCATTCTTAGTTGGAAAAGTGAAATATGTCAGTCGATTTAGTTCAGATTGTCAAAGATATTATCAAAAGCAATAAATATCTTACCCTTGGCACAGCGGATGATAAGCCATGGGTTGCTCCGCTTTATTATGCCGTCGATAACGACAACAACTTTTATTTCATTTCTCAACTTGATTCTTTGCATACAAAACATGTACTTAAAAATCCCACTGTCGCGTTTGCTATCTTTGATTCCCACCAACCAGAAGGAACAGGAATTGGCGTGCAAGGCTCAGGAAGTGTGGTGATGTTAAAAGATAATGAAATTAAAGAAGCGTTTACGTGGTATAAAACGACCTTTATTGAAATGAAGCCAGAATTTTTTACTGGCGATGCACCATATCGTTTTTTCCGACTTGTTCCCGATCACTTCTGGGTTGTTGACCCAGAGGTAAAAACAGATAAGCGTGTAGAGGTACAATTTTAAGGATTTTTTTAACGAGCAAGAAGTGTATATGAACGCGGGTGTCGTTGATAAATCTTTTATTGTCAATCCGAAAGATATTGTTCGGGTTGAAGAGCCAATTATGTTAACATAAACCTATGTCACCAATTCAAGACTCGTCAAATATTCAAGTGATCAATGTCAAACAGAAATTGTCGCTCTTTGATGTTTACTGGAATCCTAAAATTGTAGGAGAATTAAATGACGACAAGGTACAAGTAGTAAAACTGAAAGGAGAGTTTCATTGGCACCACCACGAGAGTGAAGAAGAACTGTTTCTTGTCATAAAAGGTACATTGTTAATCCATTTCCGGGACAGAACGGTAACGGTACAGGAGGGTGAGTTTGTTATTATTCCCAAACTCGTTGAACACAAACCAGAAGCACCTGAAGAAGTGCATATTGTCTTAATTGAGCCCAAGTCAACGGTTAATACCGGAAATGTTGTAACGCAAAATACTGTTACGCAGCAAGAAAAGATATAGATTGTTTAATTCAATTTCTAATTTTTAACTTCTGCATGATGGGGCGGTGTCGCAAAAAGACCCACCAGGTCATGAAGCCGGTGTACATGGAATAAAGAGTAAGTTGCACAATATCCATTTTTTGTGTCAGACCGAAGACTGATTTGATAATGCTCCCGATAGCGGTTGTTTTTTCCGGCAAAAAGGGAAGGTAGACATTAGGGCTCTGCGGCAAGAATTCCTGCCTCGACAAACTCATGGCTCCCACGCGCCAGAAGCCCTGCGGCAAAGAGAATAAGGAGGGCGCTTGTTGCGCGAAACGCGTAAAATACCGGCATGCGGATGGTGGCGGCAAAGAGTCCGAAACAGACGAGGAGCGCTAGAAATGCTCCCACGGCAAACCCAGTAAGCACTTGCTGCGAATTAGATGACAGGTAGATAGTGGACAAAAACAGCACGATTTCAAATCCTTCCCGAAATACTGCAGTGAAAACGAGCGCAAATAGTCCCCGCCGTTCTCCTTGTTCCACTGTTTTTTTCAGATGTACTAGGAGTTTCATTTTATAGCGACCGAAATAGTTGTGGAGAAAAAACACTGCCCAGGTAATGAAGGCCGCCGAGGCAGTCATCAGGATCCCCTCGATCACTTCTTCCGTTGTGCCGGTATAAACCTGTTGAATCTTGACCCCGGCAAGACTTGCGCCTGCAAGAAGGCTGATACTGACGATGGTTGCCGCAGCCGTTGCCAGCCAGACGGTGCGCATTTGCCCCTTTTGGCCTACCTTAGCAAGGATTCCTAAGATGGTGGCGACAATAAGTGCTGCCTCAATAACCTCGCGAAACGTAATTAAAAGCGATGGGAACATACTCATGATATGATACAAAAAGATCGTATGGAACAAAAGAAGTACTTTGGCTTTCCGCGAAACGTGCTCATTCTTTCTATTGTTTCGTTTCTCAATGATATAGGCGGAGAGACGGTGAAGCGCACGATTCCTCTGTATTTGGCCAACGTATTGGGAGTAAAAACGACGATCATCGGTCTTATCGAAGGCGTGGGAGAGGCGGTGCCGCACCTGTTGCAGCCTATTGCGGGCAACATCACGGACCGAACGCAAAAAAGAAAACCTCTTATCGTCGCCGGGCAGGCGCTTCGATCTTCGATGCTGCTTCTGTTTTTTGCGACCAGCTGGCCGATGGTACTGCTGCTGCGGTTTCTTGACCGAAGCGGCAAGGGTGTGACCACGGCTCCACGGGATGCGCTTATTTCTATCTCCAGTAGAGGTCACGCAGGCAGGGCATTTGGACTTAACCGGGCACTGGATAACGCAGGTGCGGTGGTGGGCATGGTTGCGGCAACCATTATCATTGTGGCCGTAGGACGGGGAGCGTTTATGATGAGCACCGGAGTATTTCGTAGTATTGTGCTTCTTGCCGCCGTGCCGCTGGTGATCTCGCTACTGCTTCTCGTCTTTTTTATTCGCGATGTTCCCGTAGTGCATCACCATCCGCGATGGGTACTCCATAATCAATTCGGACACAAATACTATTTATTTCTTTTCTTTTCCTTCCTTTTTGCGCTGGGAAATTCATCCGATGCATTCCTAATTCTAAAAGCACAAGGAGCAGGGTTGACGCTTTGGCAAATATTTCTTCTTTTGGCAGGATATAGTTTGGTTTCGTCTCTTTCAGGGTTTCCGCTTGCCAACCTTTCGGACCGCGTCGGGCGAAAAAAACTTTTGGTTGCGGGGTGGTTTTTGTATTCATTAGTGTATTTTCTTTTTGCGCAAGCCAATGCTATAGGGCTCATTGTAGGCCTTTTTTTCATTTACGGATTGTATTATGGCTGTACGGAGGGAGCCGCCAAGGCACTGGTTTCCGACATAGTAGACCAGGAGCGGCAGGGGACGGCATATGGCGTGTATAATATGGTCGTTGGGGTGACGTTGTTGCCGGCATCCCTCCTGGCTGGATTTTTGTGGCAAACGTTTGCTCCGTCTGTCGCCTTTACCTTTAGCGCCGGGACTGCGTTTGTGGCCGCAATTGGACTACTCGTTTTTTTATGATACCCAATACCAACCAAGCAAAAGCATTGTGGGTAAAATATCAACTTCCACAGCAAAAACAAATGCATTCTTCATTAGTTGCAAGAGTGGCATTGTGGTTGGCCAAACAATTGAAAAAGAAAAATGTAAGCGTAAACATTGATGAAAAATTACTGCGGGCGGCAGCGTTGAAAATGTAAGCGTAAACATTGATGAAAAATTACTGCGGGCGGCAGCGTTGCTCCATGATATTGATAAAAACGTTTCAAAGCTTCCGGGCGAACAGCATCCGGATGCCGGAGTTCGGATTCTTGAAGAAGAAGGAATGGGAGAAGTGGCGGCCATTGTCAAAACCCATCCGTTACACAGTATGTTGGATCCTGCAATTTCTCCGAAAAGCTGGGAAGAGAAGCTCGTGTATCTTGCAGATAAAATGGTAAAGCATGAAGTGATTACGGTAGATAAACGGTTTGCGCTGTGGAAGGGAGAGGAACTGCCGGAAGAGGCAGTGGCAGTACTTGATGCAGTGTATCCCAAGGTAAAGGAATTAGAACACGATATATTTGCGCGTATTGGCATAACACCTGCGCAAGTAGCGCAACTTGTGGCGGCAGAGTATAATGAGAGTTCATAAGGAGAAACATATGTCAAAAATTATTTCATGGGTTGGCGCTCTTGTTGTTTTACTGGCAGTAGTATCTGCTCCTTCCTATAGCTTCGCAAAAACGGAAAATGCGGTTGCTCAACCGGTTACCACCCAGCCGGCCGAAGTAAAGCCGGAATACCCGCTTCCATATCCGGGCGTACTTCCGGATCATCCGCTGTACTCGCTAAAGGCGCTGCGGGACAAAATACTGGACATGTTAATCGTTGATCCGATACGAAAGAGTGAGTTTTATATTTTGCAGGGAGACAAGCGGCTCCAGATGGGCGTTATGCTTGTAGACAAAGGCAGGACAACGTTGGGCGAACAGGTTGTCTCAAAGGGTGAAAAATATATGTACCAGGCGGTGTATGGACTCATGACACTGAAGCAAGGCAGAAAAGAGATACCAGGATATTTACTGGATCGCCTAGAGCAGTCGCTTGCAAAGCACGCGGAAGTGCTGGGTACATTAGTTACCCGCGCTACGGAGCCCGACAAATCAGGACTTGCCGGGTCACTTGAGCTGGTAGGCAAGTTGACTGGTGAATTACCCAAACTGAAGTGAGGTTTTCCCCGTAGTTTTTCCTCATGTATTAGTGGTTGAGGCTAGATCAAAAGTCTGAATACTTTTGATATAGAAATTGCCAGTTGACTCCCCAGGACTAGTGTCTTAGGATTTGATATGGCACCACATATAGCGTTTGATGTTTCACTCGTGAAAAGATGAAGTGTCCCTATTGCAACCATGAAAGTACGGATGTTTTGGAAACTCGGGACAGCGAAGATTTAAGCGTGACCAGACGAAGAAGAACGTGCGCCACATGCGACAAGCGGTTTACGACATACGAGCGGGTGGAAAGCGTGCCGATTACGGTGATAAAAAAGGATGAACGACGGGAAACGTTTGACCGGGAAAAATTGCGGCGAGGAATTTGGCGGGCAAGCGGAAAAACAACGATTACCGCCCAACACATAGAAAGAATCGTCGATGAAGTAGAACGGGAACTCATAAGCGGAGACACGACGGAAGTGGCCAGTAAGCGCATTGGCGAACTGGTCGCCAGAAGATTAAAAAAATTAGATAAAATTGCCTACATTCGGTTTGCCAGCGTATTCAGGCGATTTGTAGACATTGAAGATTTTGAAAAAGAAGTGAAAAAATTACTTTAATATGGAACTTACCGGCATTCGCCAGACAGTCTTTTTAGATCGCTATGCGCTGAAAGATGAGGCGGGCAAGCCCATGGAAAAAACGCCGGAAGAAATGTGGAAGAGAATTGCCCATGCCATTGCCTCTGTTGAGCCTAAAGATAAACGGCAGAAATGGGAAGATAAATTTTATAATGCAATGTCGGATTTTGTCTTTGTGCCGGGGGGGCGTATCCTCTCAGGTGCCGGTACGGGATATAACGTGACCTTTTATAATTGTTTTGTCATCCCCAGCCCCCATGACTCCCGCGGCGGAATTCTCAAAACGCTTACGCAAATGGTAGAAATTATGTCCCGCGGCGGCGGGGTGGGCATAAATCTGTCCAGCTTGCGCCACCGCGGATCGCGGGTGAAAAAGGTTAATGGATTTTCGTCCGGCCCCTGCAACTGGGCAGAGCTTTTTTCCGTTGCGACCAAGGACATCATCCAGCAGGGAGGATCCAGAAGGGGTGCCCTTATGCTTATGCTTTGGGATTGGCATCCGGATGTTGAAGAATTTATCACCGTGAAACAGGATCTAACACGCATAAACGGCGCTAATCTTTCAGTGTGTGTATCGGACGCATTTATGGATGCGGTGAAAAATGATCAGAACTGGGACTTAGTATTCCCCGATACCAACGATCCGGACTATGACACCAAGTGGGATGGGTATATGCCAAATTGGTTGGCACTGGGTAAAAAGCCGATTGTGTACAAAACAATCCGCGCCCGGGAGCTATGGGATCTGGTCGCTCAGGCCGCATGGAAATCCGCCGAGCCGGGTGTGGTTTTCATGGAGCGGTACAATAAATGGTTTAACAATTATTACTATGAATACGTCAACTGTGTAAATCCATGTGGCGAAGAAGGCCTTCCCAATTGGGGAGTTTGCAATCTCTGCTCGGTTAACCTTGCAGCACTTGTCAATGAACGCGGAGAGATGAATTACGAGCGACTTATCGAAGTCGTCAAGATAGGTGTGCGATTTCAGGACGATGTGATAGATGCAGATTTCTATGTCTTTGATGAGATTAAAAAGGTCCAGAAGGAAGGCGAACGGCGCATAGGTTTGGGTACGATGGGGTTGGGGGACGCGCTGATAAAAATGAAGCTTCGCTACGGATCGCCGGAAAGCCTTACGGTTATTGATAAAATTTATAAAACAATCCGCGATGCGGCATACGAATCATCAGTTGCAATAGCAAAAGAAAAAGGTGCGTTCCCCAAAATAGATATCAAAAAACATTTAGACGGGTATTTTATCAAGCAATTGCCCGAAGAGATACGGAAAAATATGAAAAAGCATGGCGTGCGAAATAGTGTCATCCTGCAACAGGCCCCGACGGGTTCCACTTCGCTTCTTTCCGGCGTTTCAAGCGGTATTGAGCCGGTCTATGAATTTGAATTTATACGGCGTGACCGGTTGGGTGAGCATATTTTACGCCATCCTCTGTTTGACGCATGGCTTGAAGCGTTTAAAAAAACGAACGGTCGGGAACCGGACCGCAATGAGCGGCCGGATTACTTTGTCTCTGCCAACGATCTGACGCCGGAAGACCACGTATTGGTGCAGGCGGCAATCCAAAAATATGTCGATGCGTCTATAAGTAAAACCGTGAACGCGCCCAATACGCACACGGTGGAGGACGTGAAACGGTTATATACGCTTGCATACGAACAGGGCTGTAAAGGAATTGCCTATATGAGAGAAGGAAGCCGCGCGGGGGTGCTGACCAGGAAAGAATCCGCCGACGCTAAAGCTATGGCGGACAAGGAAGCACCAAAGCCTGTTGCGCCACAAATTCCGGAAGTGAAACCCAGGCCGGCGGTGGTTCAGGGTTCCACCTATCAGGTGGAAACTCCGGTCGGTCAGGCATATGTGACGATCAATACCAATGGCGGCAACCAGCCACTTGAAATGTTTATCAACGTGGGAAAGGCCGGAAGCGACGTCACCGCCATGGCAGAAGCCGTCGGTAGACTTACTTCCCTTATTTTCCGTATTGCCTCACCCGTCCCATCGATGGAGCGCGCGCGAAAAGTGGCGGCAGAGCTTATCGGTATCGGCGGCGCACGATCGTTGGGATTTGGAGAAAACCGGGTGCGAAGTCTGCCGGATGCAGTAGCCAAAGTGATAGATAAGCATTTCGGATTTTTTGCCAAGCACAGACTGGAAAACGCGGTACCGGCTGGGGCGACCGTGCATGCCGACAGCATACCCTTGACCAATGGCAATGGTTCGACTCCGCTCACCACAAGTGCCCAATCGGCTCATGTGGCCAGCGCCGCGCCCACCATGGAGCCGGCAGAACAGCCGCTCACCGTGCCGGCACAACAGATGCTTCTAACGGAGCGCAAAATGGTCACGGTTGATCTGTGTCCCGGGTGCGGTGAGGCGTCGCTCATATTTGAAGAAGGCTGCAAAAAGTGTTACTCCTGCGGCTACTCCGAGTGTTAATATGCCGATTTATACACGCACTGGTGATCAAGGGCAAACGTCGCTTTTTGGCGGTAAACGCGTGTTAAAGTGCGAAGAATTGGTCGAGGTATATGGGTCTCTGGATGAGCTCAATAGTTGGATTGGCCATGTGGCATCCGATTTTACCGTCCCGGATGTGCAGGGATTTCTGCATAGTATTCAATCAGACCTTTTCACTATCGGAAGTACGCTTGCGGGTTGGAAGTCGGATCTTCAGGTGATTGAGCATAGAATTCCGGAAATGGAAGCGCGCATAGATGCAATGGAGCTTGAGCTTCCGAAGCTTATCAATTTTATTCTTCCCGGCGGAGATGATTTAGCATGCCATGCGCATATAACCAGAAGCATCTGCAGAAGAGTAGAACGGCAAACAGTAGCGCTCAAGATGCACGGGAAAGCGGATATAGATGAAAAAACATTACATCTTTGCATTGCATATCTGAACCGCCTCTCGGACTTGTTTTTTATGTTTGCACGGTTTATAAACAAACAAGCAGGTGTCGAGGAAACCATATGGTCCGGTATT
>Ga0075661_118_pt1 | contig 14032 bp, 14 predicted proteins | sample RifGroA1_FD_68406 | JGI IMG/M metagenome (GOLD analysis project Ga0075661, IMG submission 68406) | Microgenomates (Gottesmanbacteria) bacterium GW2011_GWA1_48_13
ATTCCCTTGGGCGCGAGAAAATAGGCGGCAATGTTTCCGGCGATGAATAAAAATTGCGCTTCCGCCGGCCCCAATATGAAAACGGAAATTTTAAATGACCCTAATAGAATGGCCTGGACCATGACATTGATTTCCATAATGAGATAAAGAAGTGCAAACACAAGCGGCCATGCCGTATTGGTAAAAGTGGAAAGGTATAAGCCGATAAAAATCGAACTCACGGTGACGGCATCCAGCATATGATCCATATAAAATCCGGTTTTACTGGATGTTTTGCGGTAGCGGGCCAGTGCGCCGTCAAGCGCATCGCCCAGCCAATGCAGGAGCATAAATATGCAAGCGACCAAAAACATTTCTCGCGACCAAGAGGTGAATGCATTTGAAACGCCCGTCAGAACGCCTGCAAAGGCCGTGACTGCGGTTATGTTGTTGGCAGATATGTCACTGGGGATAAACGGCACGATGCGTTTGGCTACGTGCTGCTCCAACCGGGTCATGGGGCCTTCACTTAACTGTCGTTTGATCTTTTTTGGCATGGAGCTATTTTACACCATTATGAGTGTTGGTAATAGAAGTGCCTTAAAAATCGTTTGCGCACAGCAGTGGTAATAAGCATGACAGAGGTAATAAGAGCCGAAACTGCAAGAAGCTGCGTGGTGGTAGGGGCGAGGGAAAATATAGCGCGAAGGCCCGGTAAAAATAAAATTAATACCTGTATGCCCATGATGGCAAACGGAAGCATAAGCCAAGGGTTTTTTAACACGTGAGGGTTCAGTAGTTGCCGGTCTCCGGCGGCGATATCCCAAAATATAAATTGCTGCGCCAAGATAACAACCGTAAATGCCAATGCCCGCGCTACGCCAATATTTCCCGTTTTCCACCCCAGCCAAAACGCCAAGAGCGTGGAAACTCCTGTAAGTAAGCTCACTTCAGCAAACCACCGCAGATCAAATTTGGTGAATAAACCCTTTCCCGTGCGCGGTTTGCGACGCATGACTGCATGGTGCTTGGGCGTGACGGCCAAGGCTAGCGCCGGTATGCCGTCGGTTGCCAGATTGACATACAGTATTTGGATAGGCGTTAGCACAAATGGCCAGCCCAGAAGTGCCCCGCCCAAAATTGCCACTACTTCACCTACATTACACCCGATGAGGTATTTAACGGACGATTTCATGTTGTCAAAAATGGTTCTGCCTTCGGCGACCGCCTCAACGATGGTGGCGTAGTTGTCGTCCGTCACGATCATTTCCGCCGCTTCTTTGGCTACATCCGTACCGGTTATGCCCATAGCAACCCCTACGTCTGCCTGCTTGAGCGCAAGTGCATCATTCACGCCGTCACCGGTGACAGCTACAACATGGCCTTGTTGTTGCAGCAGGCGTACAATTTCCAGTTTTTGCTCCGGCGTGGTGCGGGCAAATACCCGGGTTGTGGCTAGGTGGCGCTTTTTCTCTTCGTCTCTCATGCCAGCAAATTGCGCACCGGTGATCACTTCCTCTCCGCGCTCGATAAGTCCGATATGCTTAGCAATGGCAAGCGCCGTCAACTCATTATCTCCGGTGATCATAATAGTGGCAATACCGGCATCGCGCGCGACACGGATGGCCTCTCCCACCTCTTCGCGGGCCGGGTCGGCGATTCCTACAAAACCGATAAATGTGAGGTTGGATTCCGCATCTTCTCGTGATTGGTTGTTCCAAGTAATTTTCTTAGACGCAAGGGCAATAACCCGCAGTCCCAGTTTGGCAAACGATTCAAATGCGGTAAAAATTTGATCCTTTTTTTGCCTGGAAAGCGTGGTTTCTTCTTTGCCCATTGCGATGCGGGTGCTTCTTTCAAGTATAGATTCCGGTGCGCCTTTAGTTAGAATGGTTGTGGTGGCGCCTTCCTTCCATACAACGCTCATCGTTTTGGTGGTAGGATCAAAACCGAATTCTTCTACAAGTTTGCCTTCTTGCCGCAACGCCAAAATATCTGTTTTATGATCGGTTGCCAAAACAAAGGAGAACTGCGCAGTTTGCCATCTTTGGCCTTGTAGGCTTTTCCGTCAAGCCAAACGTCCGCTACCTGCATTTGATTTTTGGTGATGGTGCCGGTTTTATCCGTTGCAATCACCGTTATGCTGCCGAGTGCTTCGATCGCTGCAAGTTTACGAAGTATCGCCCTGCGTTTTGCCATACGCTGGGTTCCAATAGCAAGCGTTATGGTGATAACTGCCGGTAGCCCTTCCGGAACAGCAGCAACGGCCAGGCTTATGGCGGTGAGCACTATTTCAATCAGCGGGTTTTTGTGGAAAAATCCGATAATAAGTATGCCCGCTGCCGCAACGCCGGCCAACAGTCCCAGTTGTTTGGCCACTCCCGCCAGTCGTTTTTCAAGCGGTGTTGGTTCTTCTTTCATGAGTGAGAGTTTGGTGGCAATTGCGCCGAATTTGGTTGCGGAGCCTGTCGTCATAACTTCTGCCACCCCTCGGCCGTGCGTAACGATCGTCCCTAAAAATACCCCGGCATTATCTTTTTCTTTTGCACTCTTTTCGACCGGGAAGGATTCGCCGGTAAGCGATGCTTCATTTACCTCCATATGCATGCTTTCCAAAAGTTTGGCGTCTGCGGGTACCTTATCTCCTTCTTCAAGGACGATACTGTCGCCGGGGACAAGTTGTGCTGCGTCCAGTTCCCGCTGGACACCGTCGCGTATGACCCGCACGGTGGATACGGTCATTTTTTTAAGAGCCTCCAGTGCTTTTTCAGCTTTAAATTCCTGTACAAACCCCAATAGCGCATTGAGGATAACGATAGTCAGGATAAGAATTCCATCGAGTGTTTCGCCTAACACAAGAGAAAACCCCGTTGCCAGAAGAAGTAAGATTACCAACGGGCTGGTAAATTGACTCAAGAGTTGCTGGAGCGGAGTGACAGCCGCGACGTGGACGATGGTGTTGGGGCCAAATTTTGTGAGTCTGCGGCTTGCTTCAGCGGAAGAAAGTCCCGTACGCTTTTCCATTTACTTATTATATGATTATTTCTTGGTTTGTTTCCACTCCACTTTCGTGAGCATCGGAGAAAAAATATCATCACCAAGGCTAATCCGAAGACCGGCAATTTCTGCTTTTGTCGGCGGACGCTGCTGAAAACTTACAAAGATTGCATCTCTGACAACGGCTAGCGGCGTTTGTTCATTGCCTTCACCCATGGTAAGGACTGCCGCGGCTGCAAGGCCATCGAGTATATTTGCCTTGGTAACGCGCAGATTTCTGCCAAATATATCCGGCCTGCCGATGTAATCCTTGAGTGCGGCAAACCCGCACCAGGCAAGTCCCATGCCGGTTGTGCCCCACCGCAGCGGCGTGGTATGGCTATCCGTTATGATGACGCCGAGGTGCTTGAGGTTGTGTTTCGCCCGAAGATGCCGCCAGACCCCTGTTGCCGTTTTGTGAACGTCTTTTGGCCAAAGAATAAAATATCCGTTGCCGTTACTTTCATCTATTCCTGCGTTGGGGATGAGAATCTGGTCTTTAATTGTCAACACAACTCCCAGGCGCTTAAGTTTTTCATCTTCTATCACTGCATCGGCCTCCCGGCGTATGAGTTGGTACTTATCAATCATGTCGTCATTTTTTACAACTCTGCCCTGACAGATACTGACGATTTTTGAAGTGATAATGACGATATCTTTTTCCTGAAGTGGTGGAACGTACGTGTCAAGCAATGTCAAAAGGTTGCTCTTATTTACAATTTTTTGGGTTTTATATGCTGTTATATGCATGAAGGTTATTTCTGTTCTATAGGAGAGAAGCTCGATGGGTTAAAATATTGCCCCAGGTCATCATTTTTTCCGCCCAATGAAGAGTATTTGTGGGTTTCTGTATTCCTTCATTATAGAGAACTTGAAACTCCGGAGCGAAGGCATCCATCGTTGGTTTAAATTGCACAGAATATGTGACTTGCTCTGTGGCCTGTAAATAATCTTTTGTCTGTTCCAAAAATTGGATAATTCGTTTTTGTCTCGCCTCAAAACCATCCGCGGCCCAGTTGCCGATGCGATTAAGGTTCATGGCAATATCCAGTATCTGTTGTTTGGTAGTGGTCATAAGATGGTTTTTACAATTTTGTCAAATCGAGACCGTATGTCTGAGGATAAAATTTCTCGGCTTGGATTGCGGTCGGAAGGGCGCAGGTTAATAATTGAATTATAATCAATTTCTTTTGTTTGTGTATCATACCCGCCGCCCCAGAGCGACGATTGCTTTGATCCGTCGGCCAAAAGCATCTGTTCGCCGTCCACGTGCCGTTCCCCGCCAGCAGTTAGGATTTTACGGTCAACATCGACAACAACTTTAATATACCCCTGTAAATCTTCAGCGGCTTGCGTGATTTGCTGCTGCGTTGCTTTCGTACGAAGGATAAGAAGCATGAGTGCCCGGTGGGGGATTCGAACCCCCGATTCACGGGCTGAAAACCCGTTGTCCTGGGCCGCTAGACGAACCGGGCGACCACACGCATATTGTAGCAGAATATCATGAAAAAAAGAAGAAACTTAAAAAATTGTTTGCCCGGTTTTTCGGTATGTCCCATCCGCTGTTTCCCCATAGATAATGCCGTCGCGTGTACAGCATCGATGCGGAAATGACCGTTCGGTTGGTTTTTCCGGTGTTCCAAACAGCACTGCATTGATTTGGCTACCATCGGAAGCGAGCATTGGCATATATCTGTTTGACTGATATGCGGCTTTTGCTGCTTTTATACCTTCTTCACAGCTGAAGATCGCACAGAATTCATAATGGTTTACTTGGCGATTTGAATTTGCTAATCGAGGTGCTTTTATTTCACATGAGGTGTTTGGACATTGTTCGCATGCACGCATAAGAGTATTGGTTATTTGTTAAAGCATCTTCGACACCTGGCCTCATAGGCGTCGGAGCGCGGCAAGAAGAGGATCGATATTGTTTTTGATAATCCGCTTATGGTACACTGCCTCTTCGCCGCAGACCACACAGATAGCCGAAAGCTTGGTGACTTTATCAGCTATGGCCATAAGTGTCGGAATTGGCGCAAACGGTTGGCGGTCAAATGTAGTTGCCAAACCGCTCACAATGACGCGTTTGCCCATTTTTAGTAGTTTTTCAATTACTCCCGTTAGTTCTTCTCCAAACCACTGCGCTTCGTCAATGGCGACGATTTCGGTTTTCGGGTGAAGGTTTTTGAGTATTTGTGATGCTTTAGAGATAAGTTCGGATTCAAAGCTCAATCCGGCATGCGAAAATATTTTTTTATCTTTACCGTACCGAGTATCGATGATGTGCTTAAACACCTGCACGTGTTTTTTGCCGATGGCCGCACGTTTGGCCTGGCGGATAAGCTCTTCGGTTTTGCCACAATACATAGGGCCCGCAATGACTTCTAGAAAGCCTAGTTTATTTTTCATGTGAACTATTATACACCCCCGGATAAAGTCCGTCGTAATCTATCTGAATTTGATCCGGAGTATAAAATAAACATTGCCTTGCTATTTCATTTGCAAAACGGCCGGCTTCTCTTATGTTTCGTGTTTTTTGATAGTGCAAGGCAAATACTGCGCTAAAGATGTCTCCGGATCCTACGGTATCTACAACGTCTTCTTGCGCGACGGCGCGGGTGGAAAGCATAATTTCCTCGTTTCCTTTATATGCCGCAGCCCCTTTATCTCCCAGAGTAACGACGATCAGACAGTTGCTTGAGGCAGCCCACCGTTTTGCCTGTTTCCGGAAATCTGGACTGTCTTCTTCTGAAGCAATGATCAGATCGACAATCCGGATCAATTCATCTGCTTCCACAAATTCTCGTGGGATCACACGATTCTCTGAGTCGAAAGCCCGATAGTATCCTTGTGGCAGAAGAGTCAAAAGTCCGCTTGGTGGCATTGCATTTCGGATAAAACGCACATACGAAACAGGAATTGTCGGCAAAAGAGGTGCAACGAACGTGAGTGCCGAAGACTGTAATTTTTCCCTGACCGATTCGTTTATTTCTACTGCTACCGCTTCACCGCGATTCAAGGCCTTTTGTTGACGTATTCCGTGGATTGATACGTTCTCATAGATAAGTGTTCTCGGGACATTGGGCACTGGGGGATATATCTGAACATCTTTTGTGTATGGCAAAAAATCCTCACCATATGAAGCAACGAGTGTTGCCTTTACATCGGGAAGTTGAAGAAATATTTTGCGCATAAACATAAGCGGGCTTCCAGACCCCATATACGTTGCGGCTTCTGACTCATTTTTGTCCTGACACACGTGACCATACAATATTGCTTCAATAGGTTGAGCCATACTCAAGTCATTATAACAGCCCATATTGCGTTTGGTGGCGCGCGGGGTTTGGGAGGTGTACAATACCCATGATGACCGAGAGCCGGCCGCTTGCAGAAATCCTCCGCCCTAAAACGCTCGATGAAGTAATCGGGCAAACGCATCTCGTTGGTGGCTCCGGGGTTATCCGTAAATTTCTTGCTTCCGGATTTTTACCTTCCATGATATTTTGGGGTCCTCCGGGATGCGGCAAAACCAGCCTTGCACATCTATTGGCAAGCCTGACGAACGCATATTTTGAATCCCATTCGGCGGTTAGCGCGACATTGGCCGATGTGCGACGCATTGTGAGTGATGCAAATCTTCGGCTTGCAAAAGAAGATAAGCGTACGGTGTTTTTTCTGGACGAAATCCACCGCTTTAATAAGGCACAGCAAGACGCCCTGCTGCCACATGTAGAAAAAGGAACCGTGATATTTATCGGGGCCACGACTGAAAATCCGTCTTTTGAGGTAATTTCCCCCCTATTGTCACGTTGTAGAGTTTTTGTACTCAATCCGCTATCAGAGCCCGAATTGAATACAATTATTGATCGAGGACTTGTTTACCTCAAACATAGTATTGCAGGCGATGCGAGAACGTTTTTGTTAAGCATAGCAAATGGCGATGCCCGAAGCTTGTTTACGATCTTAGAGATTGCTTCAGAACTCAGAAAGGGTCAGACCTTAAAAAAGAATTTTCTGAAAAGGTCTGACCCTATCACACTTGCAGAGATAGAGCAGGCGGCCCAACGCAAAATGCTTCAGTATGATCGGGCAGGTGAAGAACACTACAATACGATTTCCGCGTTTATCAAAAGCATGCGCGCTTCCGATATCGATGCCGCGCTGTACTATCTGGCACGCATGGTAGCGGCTGGCGAAGATCCGCTTTTTATTGCCCGGCGCATGGTGATTTTTGCGTCCGAAGATATCGGCATTGCCCAACCCACAGCGCTCGTCGTTGCCAATGCGGTATTTGACGGGTGCCACAAAGTAGGTTATCCGGAGGCCCAAATTCTCCTGGCTCACGGCGTAGCTTATCTTTGCCTTGCCAAAAAAGACCGTAGCGCATATGATGCCTACTTTCGGGCATTGGATGACGTAAAAAAACTTGGAAACCTACCGATTCCTCTCAGCATTCGCAACGCGCCCACAAAATTTATGAAGGGATTGGGTTATGGAAAAGGATATGACCTGCCCGCATCAGCTACGCCGAAGGCGTTGCAGGCGGGAAAGTATACAAAAGAAAGCTTGCTACCTGATAAAATAAAAGGGAAGAAGTATTATATAAAATGAATTGCCCACCCGGCCTTACTTCTCGCCTTACCTACTATTCGTAGCGCGGCTCGAAGAGCGGCCTTAGGCGGGCCTAAGAAGCTCTAATACTCGCGAGGCTCGTAAAGAGCTTCTAAGGGAGGTGAGAAATAGTGGATATACAAATTGCGAAAGTTATACATTACTATGACAAGCTTGGCGTGGCGGTTGTAGAGGTAGTTAACCAACCGTTGCAAGTGGGTGATACTGTTAAGATTTCCGGCCACGACAAGGAATTTTCCCAAACCGTGCAATCGCTTCAGGTAGAACATAAGCAGGTGAAAAAACTGCCCGTTGGAGAAAGCGGCGGCATGAAGGTGGACCAGGCGGTAAGAGAAGGCGACGTGCTATACTTAGTGACGAAATAAGAGGTACAAACAATGGAAGTAAAAAGAGCGCCTGATGTTTCAGCATTGGTTCGCATATTGGTCGCCCGATTGCCGTTTTCCTACATAAAGCCGGGGGCAATCACGTGCATGCGAAGTGTGGGGGCCACCAGCCGCGCCCGGGCGCGAATTTGGAGCTTCCCCAAAATTTGGCAAACAGCACTTGCCCACCCTCCGCACTATATTATAGAAGTACTTTCCCAGCATTTTGACCATCTGTCGGACGATGACAAAATTCGGGTCATAATCCACGAGCTCATGCATATCCCCAAAAACTTTTCCGGCGCGCTGGTGCCGCACCGTGGGATTCACAAAAGGATAGATCACAAAAACGTTGAAAAGTTTTTTCAGATATATAAAGAAATGCGATGATAACCATACTTCACGGCGACCATATCCAGGCAAGCAGGACAGAGCTTCTGCGTATCATCTCGAGCGCCAAAGACAAAGAAGTGCGAAGACTGGACGGAAAAACTCTGGACGCGGGCTTATTTACCCAAGCCACCGAATCCTCATCCATGTTTGGAGCCAAACCGCTTATTGTCATTGAACGGTTATTTGCAGGCAAAAATAAAAAGAGCAAAGAGTTCGGTGCGGTTGTGAGTTTATTAAAAACATCTTTAGATGCTGCTGATATCGTACTTTGGGAAGATAAAGAGTTGGAACCAGCTACGCTGAAAGCATTAGGAAATATACAAAACCGCGTGTTTAAAATCCCCTCTATACTGTTTCAGTTTTTAGACGCGTTAAAGCCGGAGAACGCAAATCAACTACTGTCTATGTATCATGTGCTTTCGGATTCTGCCGCGCCAGAACTTGTATTTACTATGGTTTTCCGGCGCCTGCGACAGCTTATAGCACTCGCCGGCGGCGCTAAGCCTGCAGGCTTGGCAGACTGGCAGGAAGCACGATTGACAAAACAAGCGTCATTCTTTACGATGGGTAAACTTACCGCTATGCACAAACAGCTTCTGGATGGCGAATTCTCTGTCAAATCCGGTACCTCCGCGTTTCAACTTTCCGAACATATGGAACAATTTCTTATTGCCCTATAGCTAGCCTTGAAGACTGTCTTTGTACAAAGACAGTCTTCCTAAGATACATGGATTTATCTATTTTTAAAGATTACGATATACGCGGGACATATCCGGATCAACTCAATGGCGAAGTAGCAACGAATATTGCCCATGCGATTGTCCGGCATTTTAAGCCCAAAACCGTTGCGCTGTGCCGCGATATGCGCCTAAGCGGGGCTGAAATCCGCGATGCATTAGTAGCGAGTTTTACCTCTCTTGGAGTAAACGTAGCGGATGCGGGAGAAACAGGCACGGAAATCGCATATTTTTTGGCAGGTACTGCCGATTATGATCTCATCATTATGATTTCTGCCTCTCATAACCCACCAAATTATAACGGACTTAAGATTGTGCTTAAAGGACCTGTGGGCGTCAATTCGGATAGCGGGCTCTTTGCGGTACGGGATCGTATCAAGGAGGGTCCATTACCCGTTGCTGCTTCTGTCGGAATGGTTACGGATATAGACATCTGGGACGAATGGCGGCGAAAAGTACTCTCGCTTGTTGATGTGTCGGCCATTAAGCCCTTAACGGTTGTTGCCGACGCAGGAAACGGCATGGCAGGGACGCTCGTGCCGAAAGTGTTTGCGGGATTACCCATTAACCTAACTCCCGTCTATTTTGAACTAGACGGCACGTTCCCTCACCATACCCCCAATCCGCTCATTGAGACAAATAATGCGGACCTGGTAGCAAAGATGAGCGAGCTGCATGCGGATGTGGGATTGGCGTTTGACGGAGATGCGGACCGTGTGTTTTTTATCGATGACCGCGGTCGATTTGTTTCGGGCACCATCGTGACGGCGCTTCTTGCCCATAGCATTCTTAAAAAATATCCCGGTGAATATATTCTCTATAGCGCCGTATGCGGCAGAATTGTGCCGGAAACGATACAAGCCTCCGGCGGTAAATCCCAGCGGGTACGTGTAGGCCATAGCTATATGAAAAATTATATGCGGCAGTACCATGCGATATTCGGCGGAGAACATTCAGGACACTACTATCATCGGGATTTTTTTAACTCGGAAACCGGCGTAGGCACGGCACTTATGGTACTGGAACTTATCAGCCGCGATGGCCGCAAGTTTTCAGAAATTGTCGATGCATTTGCTAAATATCCGGCAAGCGGCGAAATCAATTTCACCGTACCTGATGCAGCCTCAACTATTGCGAGCATCAAACAGTCATTTTCAGACGCCAAAAGCACCGACGAGCTCGATGGGCTAAGTGTATGGTACGATGATTGGTGGTTTAACATTCGGGCATCCCATACCGAGCCGCTTATCCGACTAAATGTGGAGGCGAACACGAAAAAATTGTTAGAGGAAAAAACGGCAATGCTTGTCGAAAAGATTAAGAAAGACAGTCTATAATGAAAGACAGTCTTTGTACAAAGACTGTCTTTCAGAGTAACTATGATAAATCTGGATGATCTTGAAGCGATCAAGAAGTTTGACCCAAAGGAGGTTCTTGCTTCCACCCAGCAATTTCCCGATCAGTGCCAGCAGGCATGGGACGAAGCTTCCCATAGTGCGTTTCCCAAAGATTATCAGCCTATTTATAATATTGTGGTTGCTGGCATGGGCGGTTCGCGCTTTACGCCCAAAACTATCAAAGAGTTGTTTCGCGACCGCATAAAAGAACCCTATGAAATAGTTGAAGATTATACGCTGCCTGCATATGTAGACGGCGACACACTGGTAATTTTGTCCTCCTATTCCGGCACAACGGAGGAAGTGATTTCTTGCGGTCAGGATGCTGTCAAGCGGGGTGCTAAACTCACGGGCATTATACATGGTGGTCCAATCGCGGATTTTTTAAAACAACAAGACGCGCCAATGTATCAATTTACACCAACGCACAATCCCTGCGGTCAGCCAAGAATCGGCGCGGGATATCTCCTGATGGGCCATTTGGGACTCCTCAAAGCCTTGCAGGCAATCGATATTGAAGAGAGCGAGGTTGCCCAGGCAATTGCCCACGCCCGATTGATAACAGCACAAAGCAAAGAAGACATGCCCACCGCACAAAACCCCGCAAAGAAATTGGCCTTAGCATTAGACAATAGCCATCTCTTTGTCATCACTGCGGAATTTTTGAAAGGTTTTGGAAACGGATTTGCCAACCAACTTAACGAAACGGCAAAAATGATTTCCGACCCCAGGGTAATTCCGGAGCTTAACCATCATCTTATCGAGGGCCTAGCTCGGCCGGCAACACTGCCAGATAGCGCCTTGTTCGTATTTTTCCGCTCACAACTGTATTCCCAACCGGTACAACGCCGTTTTTCTGTAACAAAAGAAGTGGTAGAAAAACAGCATATAAAAACATACGACGTGCAACTTACCGGCACCACGCGTTTAGCGCAGGTATTGGAAGCATACGTTCTTGGGGGATTTACGAGTTTTTATCTTGCCATGCTTCATGATAGCGATCCGGTGGCCATACCCTGGGTAGACTATTTTAAGACACAACTGAAAAAGGAGGGCATATGAGTGCCAACTATGTCGTAAACTTTTCTGATGTCGGCAAAAAGGACGTGGGGTTAGTCGGCGGGAAGGGTGCAAACTTGGGGGAAATGACCCGGGCGGGATTTCCGGTGCCTCCGGGTTTTATCGTAACGGTAGCCGCGTACCAACGGTTTTTAGAAGAATCCGGCATAAAAAAAGATATACACGGACTTTTATCCGGACTGGATGTAAACAACAGCCGATCTTTGGATACGACAGCAGCAAAGGTTCAGAAGCTTATTACCCGCTCCAAATTTCCCAAAGACATTGCCACACAAATTATCAGCGCGTATTTTCGGCTCGGCGGCAAACTGCTGAAGCATCCGCTTGTTGCAGTACGATCGTCAGCTACGGCCGAGGATTTGCCGGGCGCTTCATTTGCCGGCCAACAGTCTACGTTTCTTAACGTGCAGGGGGAAGCCAACTTAATCGAAAAAGTTAAAGAAGCGTGGGCGTCGCTTTTTACGGCACGGGCAATTTTTTACCGTGCCACCAACCACTTTGATCACTTTAAAGTTGGCATTGCCGTACCCGTGCAACGGATGGTGGCCTCTGAAGTATCCGGCGTCATGTTTACGGTTGATCCGGTCACCAATGATAAAAGTAACGTGACCATTGAGGCTATTTACGGGCTGGGCGAGCTTATTGTACAGGGAGCCGTTACTCCCGATCATTACGAGGTGGATAAAAAATCCGGTGCAATTGTAGCCAAACAAATCAGTGAACAGGAAAAAGCCATGATAAAAAAGGGTAAAACCAATGTCGTGTTGAAAGTAAACAAAAAAGAGGCAGGCAAGCAAAAACTTTCGGACCGTCTTATCAAAGAAGTCGCGGATTTGGGTAAACGCTTAGAAAAGCATTACTATTTTCCGCAGGATTGTGAGTGGGCCATGGAAAACAATACGGTCTACATAGTGCAAACAAGGCCAGTTACAACCATCGGTAAGGAAACGGGTGAGTCAGCCGCCGCTACCATAACAAATGAACTGCTGGTGAAGGGCGACGCAGCAAGCCCCGGCATGGCGTCAGGCCCGGTAAAGCAGCTGGGTTCAGCCAAAGAAGTGCACAAAATAGTCGCGGGCGATGTGTTGGTAGCTGAACAAACCAACCCGGATTACGTACCGGCGATGCGCAAAGCCGTGGGACGGAGCGCGGCGGCAGGACTTCCCACGCAGCTATTGTTTCACGCGAATTAGGGATCCCCGCGGTAGTGGGAGCAAAAAACGTGCGTAAGCTTACCAAAGACGGTATGGTGATCACCGTAAACGGGTCAACAGGTGAAATTTATAAAGGAGCGGTAGCGCAAAAGCCAAATTTGACTAATTTATCAAATTTGTCCAATTCGAAAAAACTTAAAACAGCTACAAAAGTTTACGTAAATCTGGCCGAAGTAAGCAGAGCCCAGGCAGTATCCAAAATGAACGCCGACGGCGTGGGGCTGTTGCGCGCTGAATTTATGGTTGCGGATATCGGCACACACCCTAGAAAATTTATTGCAGACGGGAAAAAGCAGGTATTTATCCATAAGCTTGCGGAAGGGCTCGAAACATTTTGTTCGGCATTTTCTCCCCGTCCGGTTGTGTACCGCGCAACGGATTTTCGGACCAATGAATATAGAAATCTCAAAGGCGGCGCGGCCTATGAGCCACCGGAAGAAAATCCCATGTTGGGATTCCGCGGGGCTGCCCGCTACATTGCCGATTCCCAGGTATTTGATCTGGAACTTGAAGCGATAAAACTGGTACGAAACAAACGGGGATTTAAAAATTTATACCTCATGTTGCCGTTTGTCCGCAACCCCAAGGAACTCTTAGAAGTAAAAAAAATCGTCGCGGGTAATGGACTGCTTCGTTCGCCGACATTTAAATTATGGATGATGGTGGAGCTTCCGACGAACGCGATCATCCTGGACCAATATCTGGATGTAGGTATTGACGGCGTGTCGATCGGATCCAACGACCTCACGATGCTTATTTTGGGTACCGACCGCGACAACCAGGAAGTGGCGCACGACTTTAACGAAATGGATCCGGCGGTTATGTGGGCATTTGAGCGCGTTATAAAAACCGCGGTGAAACGCGGTGTCACGGTGTCTATGTGCGGGCAGGCGCCGTCGGACTATCCGGAACTTGTAGATAAATTAGTTTCATGGGGAATAACCAGCGTGTCGGTAAATCCCGACGCGATAGACCGCGTGCGGGAAACGGTGTCTGAGGCGGAGAAGAAACTCGCAACCAAGAGACGATAAGATAGTAAGACGGAAAGACAGTAAGAAAAACAAGAGACGTTAAAGAGTTGTAAGTAGTGTATAATCTTATTGTCTGGTTGTCTTACTGTCTTGTCGTCTTTTCCTTATGGACACGAAAATTCACTCCATACTTTCCCGTGAGATCCTTGATTCCCGAGGCAATCCGAC
>Ga0075661_125_pt1 | contig 13448 bp, 16 predicted proteins | sample RifGroA1_FD_68406 | JGI IMG/M metagenome (GOLD analysis project Ga0075661, IMG submission 68406) | Microgenomates (Gottesmanbacteria) bacterium GW2011_GWA1_48_13
TGGATCAGTTTGGCGTGGGCTCTCCCTATGACCTTGGAGAAACGCTCTTGTTTATAGCCGCAGGCCGCTGGGCCGCACAAAGTTTGGACGTCACCACCCCCGCATTACAAGAATTTGCCGAAGATATGAAAACCTTTTACAACGATCCTCTCATGTTTGAACAATTGTTAAAAACCGGACCGAACTTTAAACAATGGAAAGTGTGGTATCTACGATCTCTCTACCCGATAACTGACGAAGAGTATCAACGGGGATTTGAGGACTTTGTCGCTTCGTTAAGAAGCAAACACCCAAATCATGTGCTTCTTGAATCCGATCAAGCACTTACTTCGTGGTTTGCCGGCAGATGGGCGGAGGAAAAAGAACGACGTGTCTTCAGTCAGTGGCTTGAAGACAATGAAATAACTTTGGATACATTGGATCCTGATGTTTATGCACAACAGTACCGTGAACGTTACGACCAATGGCAAATATCACTTGAATCACAGTGGGAAAACGATCGACTTAGCTATGGACAAGATATGATCAGACGTTGGAGAGGGCTTCTGGAACCTAATAGTGAAATTCCTCCGGAATCCCAAGCCGCGCAATATATACGGTTTATGCTCCTTGGTATTACCGGGTATCTTGCAGAAGAAATCAACCACAGCGATGTACTTCGACTGCACAACATTAATCATCGTTATAGAGAATATAGTCAAGCCATGTGGGGAATAGCGGGTAATCCGTTCCGAGCGCTCCACGAATTATACATACGGGATCAAGGACAATTAATATCCATCCATAACGACGATGATCTTCAGCAAGCCCGCGAACAGGGAAAAAATATCGTCACGCTTGTGGAAGTGGCGATAGAATGTTCGCGTCAATTTGTCGCCCTGGCGCAGCGTGTAGGACCCGAACAGGCGGCAATAGAGTTATTTTCAATTCCCGAAGATGAAGGTTGGCAGCAGACCGTGCATAATCTTCCACACATGTGGCGAACACTTGAAGCACACGCACGTAATCTACTGGTCATCTTAGGCGATCCTCTCGTAAAAACCGAAAAACCGCCTGAATCCAACGTTTCCCGCTTAAATTAACTCATCTATCACTGCGGCTTGCAGAATATCTCCTGAAGTTGTGCTTTTTGTTCGGGAGGCAGCTGGTCTATCTGGCGGGTGATCTGCTGTACGGCCTGCCGCGTCACCACTTCCTGGGCTTTATTGGTAACGGCTGAAGTCACCGATGAGGCAACTGACGCAGCAACCGATGCCACATTGATCGGCTCAACACCTTCTTCGTTTTGCACCCCTAATATTTCCGCTGCAGCTTTACCCTGCGGCGTCTGAAGCACGATATCATGCACCTTTTGCAGTGCTATGGGGCGCTCCTTTTCAGTCAACCGGGGCCACGCAAGACTGGTAGATATAATAGTAACTGCGGCCCCAAGTAGCACCCCCATAAACTGAAGATTCATACTGTCAGAATATCATATCCTGTGCTACTTTGCGCAAAGTAGCACAGGGTGATACACTCAACGACGATGATTATATTCGGCATAGACCCCGGCATTGCACGCGTCGGATGGGCGGTGATTAAACAAGAAAAAGGGAAACAAACGCCTCTTTTTTATGGCTGTATCACAACAGAGAAAGAAACTCCTCTCCCTGATCGGCTGCTGTCCATGCACAGCGAACTCCTCAAGCTTTTTTCTAAATATCACCCCGATGTATTGAGTCTGGAAGAACTTTTTTTTGCAAAAAATGAAAAAACCGCCATTATGGTAGGCGAAGCCCGTGGCGTCGTACTTCTTGCCGCTGCACAGAGCCGGGTCCCCGTGGTATCATACTCTCCACCAAGCATAAAGCTTGCGATCTGCGGCTACGGAAAAGCAGAAAAATTGCAGGTGCAACGTATGGTCACCCGACTTTTGAACCTTAAAGAAATTCCCAAACCAGATGATACCGCCGATGCCCTCGCCATCGCCCTCACCCACGCATTTTCCTATAAATTCAAAAATAAATTACTATGATTTTTCTATACTCTATGCTCTATACTCTATACTCTATCTTATGATCGGCATGCTGACGGGCACTATTGCAAAAAGCGAGCGAAACCCTATCGTTCTGGATGTCCACGGTGTGGGGTATGCCGTATCCGTGCCGGCAAAACTTCTTTCCCACCTGACCCACGACTCCAAACAAATATTTCATGTTTACACGCATGTGGCAGACGATGCTTTAGATCTTTATGGATTTCCTTCTGAAGAAGAATTATTTCTTTTTAAACTTCTTCTTTCCGTTTCCGGCATTGGCCCGCGCACCGCGCTTGCCGTTGTCGACCATGGAGTACGTGAAGTGCGAAGGGCGGTCACTACCTCTGATGTAGAATTTTTCACTACCATTCCGCGATTGGGCCGCAAAAACGCACAAAAAATCATCATAGAGCTAAAAAGTAAACTCGGAAGCACCAAAGAACTGGACCTCACAGGTGATGCTGACGGCGAAACCAAACAGCTTCTGGAAGCTCTCACCGGTATGGGCTTTGCCAGAAGTGAGGCCATATCTGCCATCAAAAAACTCGACGCAGCAGACAAAACGCTTGAACAGAAATTTCGCCATGCATTAAAACTGTTAGGAAAATAATGAAATCCGCAAAACCAATCAAAGAATCAGTACTTGAACCGCCAACTCCCGAAGAAGAGCGGCTCCTCACTTCCCTTCGCGCCAAAACATGGAAAGAATTCCAGGGACAGGAATCCGTTGTGGAGGCACTGCACATCGCCATTGCCGCTGCCAAAAAACGCAAAGAGGCGCTCGAACACATCCTTCTCTATGGCCCGCCCGGGTTGGGCAAAACATCTCTTGCCCATATCATCGGCCATGAAATGGGAGCCACCGTCCGCGTCACCTCCGGACCAGCGCTCGAGCGTGCAGGCGACTTGGCATCAATACTTACGAATCTGGAACCCGGAGACATCCTTTTTATTGACGAAATTCACCGGCTCAACAAAGTGGTAGAAGAAACATTGTATCCTGCTATGGAAGACTATGCGCTGGATATCGTCATCGGCAAAGGCCCGGCTGCACGCACCCTCCGCCTGGATTTGCCGCAATTTACTATAGTGGGGGCTACCACGCGCATCGGACTATTATCCGCTCCTATCCGCGACCGGTTTGGCGTCATTTCCCGGCTATCCTTCTATGACCCCGAGCATCTGGAACAAATTCTGATCAATGCAGCCAAAAAGCTACGCATACCCCTTCATGAAAAACCAAGAAAAGCTTTGGCTAAAAGAAGCCGCGGTACGCCGCGCATAGCGCTACGGCTTCTCAAGCGCGTCCGGGATGTAGCGCAGGTGGAAGGAAACGGCACGATCACAGATGATATCCTGGCACGCGCGCTTTCTATGATGGAAGTAGACGACGCGGGACTCGATGCCTCTGATCGACGGTTGCTAACGGTGATTGTCGATAAATTTGGCGGCGGGCCGGTGGGTATCGAAACCGTTGCCGCGGCATTATCTGAAGATGTTGGCACCGTTGAAGAAGTATTGGAGCCGTTCCTTATGCAAATCGGGTTTCTGAAGCGCACACCGCGCGGCCGCATGGCAACACCCGCTACGTTCAAACACTTGGGGAAGCCCCTGCCCAAAAATTTTCAGGGGGAATTATTTACCTAACGCTTCGTTCACCGTCGATTCCATGTCTTTCCAGCTGTACGCGCCGGCAAAGCTCGTCGTATTGACGAAAAATCCCGGCGTGGCGTTAACACCGACACCTGACGCGAGCTTAATATCTTTTGAAAGCTGATCCTCATATTTTCCGCTATCCAGACAGTTTTTCATTTGCGTTGCATCAAACGCAGGCTTTAAGAAATCCGCCAACTCCTGCGACTTGGCTTTATCATTTTTAATCGTGTTATTAAGTAGATCATAGCCTGTGCTCGTCATAAGAAGGTCATGTACTTCCCAAAACTTTCCTTTTTCAAACGCGCAGTACATGGCTTTTGTTCCCATTTCTCCGTTGCCGTGCCCTGGGGTATAAAGCCATACAAATGCTGCTTTGCCTGCATCAACTAACTTTTTCATTTCCTCAACAGGTGCCACATATGTCCCACCATCGGCAACCATCGTAAATTGGTTTCTGCCGCTTTGTTTGTCTATTGCTGAATTAAGTGAAGGGTTTTTACCAGCCGCAACATGACAATACGGGCAGCTGGGGTCTGCCACTTCTACAAACAGAGCTTTTTTATTGGTATCACCGAATTTCACCACGGCCTCTTTGTAGATATTTTTAATTTGATCCAAACTCACCGTGGGTTTTGCCGGTGCCTGTGGTTGGGCCTGTGCAGCGCCGGTTGTATCCCCTGCAACCGTTGTCGTCGCCCGTCCCCCGCCCTTTTCCAGATACTGTACTTTGGTATACAAAGATCCGATCAAAAATGAGGCAACGATAAGCAGTACCACCAACGCCCCCTGCACTAAGCCCTTTCGCTTTTCTTCTTTTTGTGATTCCATAGATTGCGGTCGTTCCATTGTAATCAAACATACAAAGGTATTGCAAGGGAGCAAATACGCTATACTTTATTATGATGCCCGTGCAACTTCATACTTCAAAATTGCGCTTGGCGCTAGAGCGCCAGGCGCGCCATACCGGCCGTAAACTTCGCAAAAACCACCCCCACGCAGTTTCGTTTTTGGAAAAGCGCGGTATCGTCCCTGGTAAACTGCGCGAACACGCAGCGCGCATAGCCACCACCGGAGCACTTGCCGGGGCCATGCTTCTGACGCAACCTATCGCCCAGCAAGTGAGATCCGCAACGAGCGCAATTGCCCAAATGACCACCGAACAGCTGCAGCAAAAACTAACGAGTGAACTTGTCAGCGTTCTTCCCAAAGAAATGTCTTTGCTTACTCCTACCCAAGAACAACAGATTGCAAACATCGTTCAAACCCTCTGGGGTGTCCGGGCGGTTCCCGAGCTAGACGGGGAACGGCTCAACAGAAGCTATGGATTTATCGGTGCTGAACAGCATTTACCCAGATTTCCCGGCGATTCCGTAGATCAGCATGACGGCTTCCAGCGCTCCGGCATCACCCCTGGTTTGGGCGCCTGGGGATATTTTGCACCAAGCAAGCAAATGCTCACCCAGGATCTTATTGAAAAAGAAAAATGGTATGTAGCTGTGCAGACCCTCTATTTGCCGGACTGGAACACCCGATTCCGGTATCTACGCGATTGGTACAAATATCGAAAAGTGTTGGTTATCAACCCAACTAACGGCAAAACCGTAGCGGCCGTGGTTGCCGATGCCGGCCCAGCCAACTGGACCGGCAAGCACTACGGCGGCTCGCCGGAGGTCATGGCCTATTTAGGGCTAAATGTTGGCATGCAAAAAGGTGCGGTTGTCCTGTTTTTCGTTGATGATGCCAATAATGAAATACCATTGGGTCCGGTAGAGTATAATTTTAAATTAAGATAATATGGCACAATTATTTTACGACCATCTCATTGTTATTGAAGAAATAACAGCAGTGCTGGACGAGCACACTCTTACAAAAGAAGAACGCGCAGAACTTCTTCGTCTTATTGATCAAACTCTTCACCATGAAATACTAGATACCATATTTACGCACTTACCCAAAGAACGCACTTACCCAAAGAACACCATGAAACGTTTCTTACCCGTTTTCACATAGCCCCGCACGACGCGAAACTTTTGGAATTTTTGCAAGAAGCAACGAGTGTAGATATTGAGGGTGAAATATTTAAAACCGCCAACCGCGTCAAGCGACATGCTCTGTCTACAATTGCAAAAGCAAAAAAGGAAACGAAATGAGCGAGTACCTATGCTGCGTGTTGAAGCTTTTCCATGAGCCAGATACGGGAAAGCGTGGAAATATTTAAGCCTCTTTTATGGGCTATCCGTTCTAATCTCTCTTTCATATTTTTCTGAATTCGCAATACCAACGTTTCATCTCGAGGCTTGGCTAGTTCCACTACTATTTCAACATCTTCAAGCTCATCTTCAAAATCTACAAAACTATGAGTATCCCAAAATTTTGCCTCTTCGCGAACATTTTTAAATTTCGGAATCCTACTTGCTTTTTTCTTTTTCATATACTCTCCTCCTTTCTTTTTTGTCTGCATCGCGAGCGGTCACAATATAATAAACGCCTGTTTTTTCTCGTCGTATCACGACTGCGATGATTCTTTTCGCTGTCCTTCCTACCAAAAGATACCGACCGCTATGTGCACGATTATGGTAAATAGGACTTCCTACAACAATGGCAACTTCTTCCTGGTTTACGCGGTGCTTTTTGATGTGTTCCGCATTAAACGCGTCCCAGACAATCTTTCGCACTACTATTCTTGTCATATTGTATTACAAATGTATTACAAAGTCAAGCAGCATCTACTCATCCTATTTATGGATAGTGGCATTTTTACAGAGCTTTATTTAATCAAAAACACTCCAATAGAAACAATTACTGCACTTAATAATTTAATTCCCAGTTTTTTTCTTTCTCCTAACAAAAAAACCGCAAGAAGCACGGTCAATACTATTTCTGATCTAAATAGTGGTGCCATTTGTGACGCGTTTGCACCTAGGCTCAAAGCCAAATAATACATGATTGCCTGAATACCATAAAAGAAACCATACAAAAACATATTTCTTATATATCTGCCGTTAAGAATACTCTTGAAGCGCTTTATAACGCTTGGATTTACCAATAGCAGTACCACTCCTGGCAAGAATGACATTACTGGGGTATAAGAAATTGCATCGTAATGTCGCAAAATAAAAGTATCGCTTACTACAGCTACCGCATACAGAGAAGTTCCTAAAATCGCATACAACGTCCCAATACTTCGAACAATGCCCAACTTATTTTGGATTAATACTACTGATAATAGCACCAGTCCTGTTCCAAAAAACTGCCTGATCGTAAATGATTCGTTTAAAAAAATAAGCGCTACTACAATTGTAACTATTGCCCCAAATGCAGATAAAATAGTCTTTTCTGAAGCCTCAATCCGTTTGGCTGCTTGAAACATGCACAGTGTCCCTACTCCGTAAAATGTTGCGCTTACCATAAACTGCAATGGAAAGTTAATTATTGGTGGGGCAGTAAAACCTTTATATAGAGCGAAAATCCCTGTAATAAAAGTTAAAATGAATTGAAAAAGAATCGAAGATGCTACGGGGTCACTTTCTTTATCTCTCATCACTGCTCTCTGCACAATATTTGATACGGAGCTTGACACAACGCTTATAATGGCAAAGATAAACCAACTCATATTTTATTCACCTAAGGAATATTTGGGTAATGGCACTTTTTCCACTTCTTTCCTGAACCGCAGGGACATGGGTCGTTGCGGCCGAGTTTTTTGACAACCACGGGTTGGGCCACGGAAGTTCGCGGCGCATTGGTCTGCATCCGCTTGGCCGCCTGCGCAATTGGCGATTGCAGATTTTGATTGTCTGGCGGAGCCAGATCCCTCTTCGCGGGAGTCGGATTTTGGCTCGAAGGAGCCAGTTGCACTTGCACTTTAAATATCCTATGGATTATCTCGCTGTCAAAAGCACCAATCAGCCGCTCAAACATGGTGAATGCCTCGTTTTTATATTCAACCAGCGGATCCCGCTGGCCGTATCCGCGAAGTCCGATGCCTTCGCGCAAATCATCTATGGCATCCAAATGGTCCATCCATAACTTATCTATCACCTGCAAACTTACCCAGCGTTCGATTTGTCCCATGACGTCCCCCTCTACCTGTTTTTCCCGTGCTTCATACATATCGGATGCTAATTTTGTTAAAAAGTCCGCTATTTCAATACTTGTATGAAGCTGCTCGAGTTGTGTATAAAGTTGCCCCCGCGATGCCTCATCAAATGGAATGATGGAAATAAATTCTGTAATGATTTTTTCCCTGTCAAACGTAGCGCCGTTGTCTGACGCGTACATGGCTATCACATTTTCAAGTTCTGAAGAAATAGCGGAGAGAATTTTTTCCTTCTGCCGCTCGCCTTCCAGTATTTTTCTGCGCCGCCTGTAGACGATTTCGCTGTCAAAATGAAACCCTTCCACTTTCGTCTGCGCCTGTTCAATAGCCCGCGATACCATGCCATGCTCCAGGGGCACATCCTCCGGAAGCTTGAAAATAGTCATAAGCTTTGCTACCTGTTCTCCTCCAAAAAGCCGCATGATATCATCTTCCAACGATACATAAAACCGACTCGATCCGGGATCCCCCTGCCGGCCGGACCGCCCACGCAATTGATTATCAATACGACGGGATTCATGCCGCTCGGTACCGATGACATGTAGCCCGCCGGCCGCAACTACTTCATCATGGCTTTTCTGCCATGCATCGTTTTCTTTTTTCCAGATATGTTCATTTTCCTCTTCCCACTTTTCCTTTTTGGATCCGCCGAGGATTATGTCTACCCCGCGGCCTGCCATATTGGTGGCTACCGTCACCCCTCCCTTTTTGCCGGCTTCCGCTATAATCATGGCTTCTTTCAAATGGTTTTTGGCGTTTAGTACCTGATGCGGTATGCCTTTGCGCTTTAGAAGCTCGCTGATAATTTCATTTTTATCAATTGAGGTCGTTCCCACCAACACCGGCTGCCCCCGCCGGTAATGTTCAATTATGTCTTCCGCTACCGCCGCATACTTTGCCCGCGGCGTTTTGTAAACGCTGTCGGGGAAATCGCGCCGCACCATAGCACGGTGTGTCGGAATTGCAATAACGTCCAGATTATAAATTTTTTTGAATTCCTCTGCTTCGGTTGCCGCCGTACCCGTCATGCCCGCCAGTTTTTCATACATGCGGAAGTAATTTTGGAGTGACACCGTTGCCAGCGTCTTACTCTCCTGTTGGATCGAAACGCCTTCTTTGGCCTCTATCGCCTGATGGATCCCTTCGCTAAAACGCCGGCCCTGCAGAAGCCTTCCGGTAAACTCATCCACGATGATCACCTGTCCGTCTTTTACAATGTATTCTTTGTCTTTGTGAAACAATGCCTTGGCTTTAAGCGCCGCTTCGATATGGTGCACCGTTTCAAAATCCGTTTCATAAATGTTTCCCGTCCCCAACATTTTTTCAATTTTTAGGATCCCGTGATCCGTCAGATGCGCGGTGCGCAGTTTTTCATCTACCACGAAGTCTGTCTGAGAAATTAGCTTCTCAACAATCTTGGCATAATCGTAATATTTATGCGTCGCCTCCATATCGGGAGCGGAAATAATATGCGGTGTCCGCGCCTCATCAATTAATATGGAATCCACCTCGTCTATCACGGCAAAGTGATACTCACGCTGGGCAAGCTGCGACATATCAGATGCCATATTGTCGCGAAGATAGTCAAATCCGAATTCAGAATTGATGCCGTAGGTTATATCCGCTTTATACGCTTCCTGGCGGGTTACCGGACGCAGATGTTTGCCCCAACCGATAACCCCAACAGGTGATAGATCGGCCCCATCCATCCGGCATCCCGGCGGGCCAGATAATCGTTCACCGTCACCAGATGCGCGCCTCTTCCGGTAAGGGCATTCAGGTACAGCGCCGGTGTGGCAGAGAGCGTTTTCCCCTCACCGGTTTTTTGCTCCGCAATTTTCCCGTGATGAAGGGTAACGGCAGCCATAAGCTGCACGTCAAAGTGACGCTCTCCTATTGTGCGATGGGCGGCTTCCCGCACCAGTGCAAAAGCGTCGGGAAGAATATCATCAAGCGTAGCGCCATGGGCCAAACGCTCTTTGAATTCCGCCGTCTTTCTGGTAAATCCCTGCCTGCCGGCAGGCTGGCTGCTCTCTTTGATCTTACGCATCTCGCCGTCTTTTTCATTAATCTGTGCGACAATGCTGCGCAGCCTCGTAATCTCTTTTTCGTTGCTGTCGAGGATCTTACCGAGGAATTTGAACATGGACTCAATTTTACCACAAATAAGCCTAACGCGCCCAGAAGAATCGGTTATGGTAGAGACCAAAATCCTGCACGACCCGAAATGTTTTTTTGAGTCTTTCCATAAGCTTATCCGACACAGACTCATACTCTAGCTCGCGCAAAAAATTGATAATCACTCTGCCGTCTTTTTTAAGCAATCGGTGTAATTGCCGCAAAAAGGACTGGCTCTCTACAAACCCGGGTATCTCCCGGCCCAAAAATAAATCAACGATGATCAAATCATATTGTTTCTTTTGCACAACCGCCTTTTGCACATACTGTTTTGCGTCTTGATGGATGAGGGTTAACCCCTTAGCCTCTCCAAGCCCGAAATACGTGCGGCCGATATCTAACATCACTTTGTCTATGTCTACACCGGTTATGGCTGCTTTCGGATACATCCTGCGGGCAAGATGGATAACCGTGCCTCCTGCAACACCGAGCACAAGAATAGACGGGGTCAGGCCTTGGTGGAGCTTAAGGCCTGACCCCAACCCACCAAAACCAAAAGCGGCAAATGCTTCCTTCCAAAGTTTTTCGATATACTCCCCGGACTCCCGCGAACCGTTAACCAAAAGTTTTAACTTTCCCCGCTCTTCGTTGATGCGGATATGGCTATTGTACTTGGATGATGTACGAAGGATTGTTTGAGGAAAAATATAGGAGAACCAAGTCATTGTTCATAAGGTGTCACCTTGCTTGGCAAGGTGACACCTTTGCAGGTTATCTTCGTATTTCTTTCTTTCCCAAAAAGGGCTGAAGCACTTTTGGCACTTTAATAGAACCATCAGCCTGTTGGTAATTTTCCAGTATCGCAATAAGTATTCGCGGCGATGCTATCGCGGTATTGTTGAGCGTATGGCAATACATGGTTTTGCCTTCTTTTGCTTTATATCGAATTTTTAGGCGACGGGCTTGAAAATCTCCCATTATGGAATTAGACATTGTCTCCCCATATGCTTCCCTTCCGGGCATCCATGTTTCCACGTCGTATTTTTTTACCTGCGGCTCGCCCATGTCTCCGGTACACATGAGGAGCACCCGGTATGGCAATTCCAAATCCTGCAAAATTTCTTCTGCATTGGCCAACAACTCCTCATGTAGAGTAAGAGAATTGTTCAAATCATTGGTTGAGATAATAACTTGTTCAATTTTATTAAATTGGTGTAGCCGGTAGAGCCCTTTTGTATCTTTTCCGTAGCTGCCAGCTTCGCGACGAAAACATGGAGAAAAGGCCACAAATTTCTTCGGCAAATTTTTTTCCTGCAGCACTTCATCACTGAAATATGCCGTCACCGGCACTTCCGCAGTGCCCGCCAGATAGAGGTCATCTTTCTGCAAGTGGTAGACTTCTTCCCTGCCCCACGGAAATTGACCGTTCCCGACAAGTGTAAATTCGCGCACCAGACTTGGCGCGATAAGCGGCGTGTATCCTTTGCCCACAAGCTTATTAAGGGTATACCACATGATGGCAAGTTCCATCTGCGCTGCTTCGTTTTTTAGGAAATACGCGCGGAACCCGCCAACTTTGGCTCCCCGCTCCAAATCCATAAGGTCAAGCGCTTTGGCAAGCTCGATGTGGTCTTTGGGTTCAAAATTGAATTTCGGAACCTTTCCCCATGTTTTAATCTCTTTATTCCCGCTTGCATCTTTCCCCACCGGCACGCTCTCATGGGGAACATTGGGCACGGTAAGCATAAGGAGGCCAAATTGATCCTCAACACTTCGCAGTTCACCCTCAATATCTTTTAATTCTTGCTTTATTTCTTTTCCCCTCTTGTCGCTTATCTCTTGCTTCTTGCTGCTTATGACGTTTCTCTCTGCCCTTAGCACTTCGACTTTTCCAATCAATTCTCTTCTTCGATCATCAAGCTTGAGCAAGGTTTCCCAGTCGACCTCGCGGTTTTTGTTTTTCGCCGCTTGTTTGACGAGTTCCAAGTTTTCGCGGATGTAGTTTATGTCGAGCATACTTTTGATTTCAAAATGGGCTTGAGTATTTCCAGTGCCTTCTTTCTGTGATTATACGTTTCCGTCTCCGTCGCGGTCAATTCGTCATGATTATAGTATTTTCCTATCTCCGGCAAGAAAAGGAGCGAACGATACGGAAATCCTTTGTGGCGGAAATCGGACGCTTGACGCGCCACAATACCGCGGATCTTCTCTTCTGCTGTAAACATTTCGCCGGACGGCAGCACGAGGGCAAGTACCAGTCGAAGTTGTGCTCCCCGTTTCTCATCCGGCACATCTTTTAATCTGTCCAGCGCGTACTGGATAAGCTCTTCATCTTTATCATCCCGGTCGCCATGGATCCAGCGGTGGGATTTTACCCCCGGCTGGCCGGCAAGGGCATCTATTTCAAACCCGCCGTCGTCGGCAAGCGTTGGCAAACCCGAACGCTTCGCATAAAATTTTGCCTTCAGAACCGCATTTTCTTCAAACGTGGTTCCGGTTTCTTCTACCGTGTCCGTGATGCCAACATCGCTAAGTCCGACCAGCTCAAGAGGCAGATCGGTCAGAAACCGTTTAATTTCTGCAAGTTTTCCCGGGTTAGAAGTCGCAATAAGCAATTTTTTCATAATCCCAACTCACCTGCATGCTCCTGCATCGCAGTCAATGCAACGTTGATAAACTCCGCAAGCGGAATTCCAAGTTTTTCTTCGCATTGGGCTATCTGACTGCGGTCAACAGCACGGGCGAATTCTTTATTTTTCCATTTTTTAAGTACCGACTCCACAGAAACTGCAGCTAATGTTTTTTCCGGCCGCACGAGCGCAACAGCGACGATAAACCCCGTCAGTTCATCGCAGGTTTCCAGTGCCCATTCCATGGCTCCTTCAAGCTCCCCAAGGTGTGTGTGGCGATTGTTGTGAGACATGAATGCATGCACCAACGGCCCTTCAGAAATGCCAAGCTCGCCCAGCCACGCAAGTGTTTTTCTCGTATGCTGGTCCGGCGTATCTTTCGTTTCCTCCCAATCCGCATCATGCAGAATCCCCAGTATTTCCCATTCGTCGGGGTTTCCCCCAAGTTTCCCGGCAAGCGCGCGCATCACATATCCCACCGCATAGCAATGCCGCCGCAAATTTGCATTTTGCATGTGTGCATGCAGTAAATCAATCGCCTGCTGTTTGGTCAATTCCATAACGGTTATTTAGATGTTTCCGGCCGTAGCGTCGGAAATAAAATAACATCCTTGAGGCTATGCTGATCCGTGAGTATTGAAACTAACCGGTCTACCCCCATGCCCCAACCGGCAGTCGGCGGCATGCCGTACTCAAGCGCGCGAATGTAATCTGCATCAAATGCTTCATGCTCAGTTTGTCCCATATCACCCAGTTTCTCTGACTCTTTCCAGCGCTTGGCCTGATCAAACGGATCATTCAGCTCATTATATGCGTTGATGAGTTCCTTGCCAGCAGTAATGAGCTGAAACGATGCGGTTTTCCTATAGTCGTCTGGCCGGCGTTTTGCAAGCGCTACAAATGCCGTCGGCCGATCCGTCAGAAACAT
>Ga0075661_113_pt1 | contig 9912 bp, 8 predicted proteins | sample RifGroA1_FD_68406 | JGI IMG/M metagenome (GOLD analysis project Ga0075661, IMG submission 68406) | Microgenomates (Gottesmanbacteria) bacterium GW2011_GWA1_48_13
TCTTTGGAAAGAAGCTTTTCCACCGTCAACTGCAGCCGGATCTGGTTATCAAAATCCTCCTTGGTCAATCCCTGCAGCTTGAGCAACTCCTCCAGCTTTACGTCGCCCGCCAGACCACTGACGATTTCCGTCTCTTTGGCCTCGACATCTTCTTTGCTCACCACAACGCCTGCTTTTTTGGCGGCGTCGGCAATAAGCCGCTCGCTGATGATGCCTTCAAGCGTCTGCTTGCCAAAACGCGACACCAGGGTTTTGTTGAGTTCCCATCGGAAAATCGGCTTACCGTTGACAATGGCAGCTACCACCATGCCTTTATTGGCCAACAATAATCCCGCCAGGCCAATAACCAATATCACGATATAAATCTTTTTTGAGGAAAACCTCGGTTGCATGGATGGACCAGCTATTAAATTTTCCGTCGCCACATCGATCATCTCGTGCTTTTGGGAAGTTTGTTTCTTTGCTCTTGTTGCTTTCGTTGCTCGTGTTGCTTTTTTGGCCATATTCCCTCCTTGGTGCGGACAGCTTGCCTACCGATGAGACAAGATTGCCCAAGAATACCACACGAAGCGGTTTAACCGCAATGGCTAATTACCTCGTGGGGTAAACGGAACTCTATCCTTAAAACTCCCCTTCTCTATCCACCACCACATGCGTTTAGTTGTCTTTTTCTTGTACCCTTTTTGAAAGATGGCTTCTTTGGATAACTGCTTTTCAAAATGAAGAAAAAGTACTTCATCAACTTCTCTGTATGTAAATCCAAACTCCCCTTCATCCGTCTGACCTTCCCACAAACCGGCGGTCGGCGGCTTTGCTAAAATTTTTTTGGGAATATCCAGATATCGCGCAAGCTCATAGACCTGTGTTTTATACAACTGCCGCAACGGCTCAACGTCGCTTGCCTCATCGCCAAACTTCGTATAGTACCCCAATAAGTGTTCTGTCTTATTTTCCGTCCCCACCACCAAGGCCGGCATGGCCTTCGCCAAATCATACAGCACAACCATCCGCATCCGCGCCATGATGTTTCCCCGCCGCCCTTCATCCATTGCCGAGTCGATAGTTTTCACTGCTGCATCCACCATTGGCTGAATATCAACAGTGCGAACATGTTCTTCTGGTATTTTCAGCCACTTCATCATCATCTGCGCATCTCTTGTCCCCTGATTATTGAGTTTTCCATACGGCAACAAGACGGGATAAATATGAGTAGCACCTAGTGCCCGTACCGCAAGCGTGCAACTGATTGCCGAATCTATACCTCCGGATACCCCAATCACTGCGTTTGTATAACCCTCTTTCCGAAACACATCGTTGATAAACGCAATAAGTTGGTGTGCTGTCTTTTCCGGATCAATGGATTTCATGGAATCTCCTTCCTTCTTTTGCTTCGAACTTCCCGTTCACACGAACAATATCCGCCGTAAAATCATTCTCTCCTTTTAACAAGCTTGACCCTACCCCGTAGGCGTCGACGTGTGTTTGAGCTTGCTCAAAGAGCGCAATTTTTTCCGCTGTAAACCCGCCGGAAACGACAATTTTCACCTTTTTGTGTCCCGCCTTAGTGAGCGACAGACGAACCAATCGGACTAATTCCGGCGTCACTCCTTTTTGATTCGTTTTTGCAAACGAAACGTCAACCATGTCCGAAGATGTATCCAACCGCACGCCCCATAGGCGATCACCCAATGCGTCAGCAACCGCAACCGCGGTCCCCACACAATCGTTGTGATAATCAACCAAGACAATAAGCGGCACGCGCGGAAAATGCTTTACAAATTGCCGCGCCGCTTTCACCGTATCACCACCGTTGATTGTAATCAGCGCATGGGGAATCGTCCCGACCGGTTTTCCCTTCCACCACGCCGCATGTGCCGGCGTACAAACACTCGTGGCTCCGCCCACATGCGCCGCATAGCCATCGCCTTCCTGGTTCAGGAAATAATCAAACCGATCCGCAAAAAAGATCACTGGTTTCTTTTTGGCTGCGTTTACCGCCTTACGAACATTTGTCGCCACCAGGGTCCTTCTGGCAAGAATACCTAAATATACAGACTCCAGATGAGCAAAATATACGTATGGACCAGTAATGTGCATCACCGGCTCTCTCTCGCGCAGGATATCTCCGTCAGTACGTGTCTTTACTTCAAGTGATTTGGCGCAATTGATCCATTTCTTACCTTGCCAATATCCCGTTGCCTGTTTTAGTAACTCAATAACTTCCTTAACTCCACAAAGTACAACGCCCTCGTTTCGCTGAAATACCTGCATTGTCACCGGGATGAGATTTTTTTCAGCAAGCAATAGTTTTTTTGTCCGATGAAAATAAACAGCAGAATAATAATCGCGGCGAATACGATCGAGTGTATCGTGTGTAAAAAAGTTCATACCATAACCATCTATACGAAGAGATTTTCTGAGGTTAATGGATTACAATATTAAAATCAACTTTACCTTCCGCAAGCTTCTTGAGGAAAAATCGTACTAGTTCTTGCAACGAAGAAAATCCGTCTTTTTTCGCTCTCTTTGCAGCTTTATCGCGCAATTTTTTATCTATCGGCACCTGGATAATCGTTTTCATATATTATAATTATAATGGTTCTATAATGGTTTTGTCAATTATTCAAGCGACAGCAACACGACGCCCACTAACATAAAGGCCGTTGCCAAAAGGCGTGATGCTAGTCCCCGCTCCCTAAGAAACACACCCGCAAATAAAACGGTAAACACCATGCTTGTCTTGAACACCGCCGTCACATAGGCGACATTCGTCAGGGTAAACGCCGTAAAGACCGCAACTTCTCCCACAACAGTCAAAATCCCCAACACTCCAAACCATCCAAAATTTCCTTGTAAAGACGACAACAACTCCTTTCGCCTACGATAAACAAATGGCACTATACCAAGACTCAACAACGTCGTGCTCACCAAGGCAAGAAGCACCGGACTTCCATTGCTCGTGTGAAGTACTGCGGTTTTTTCAAGTGACGGCGTTACAGACCAAATGAGATAGCACACAAGCATATACTGCACGCTCTTGTTGCTAAACAAATTTATAAATGACGTATGGAATTTTTTCTGTTTTGTACGTCCAAGAAGCAAAGCGCCTATCCCTATACTTACAATGCCAACCGCTCCAAACAGACTGGGAAACTCACGCAAGGTAAACATGGAAACAATACTTGTGACCACGGGATTAAATGCGGCAATCGGCGCCAAAAATGATGCATCCTCCAAAGACAACGCCTTAAACGACAACCACGTCGCCAATATATTCAAAAGAGAGGTCCCAACAGCACCAAACCAGAAAAGACTGTCAACGCGCGGAATACCGGAAACCATCAAGACAACTATTAGAAATGGCAATGAGGCAGCAAATCCACCCAGCGCTACCATCATGTATGGCACACGCTTTATCAGGTGTTTATCGATAATCCCATTTGTCGCAGACGCAATCGCGGCGGTAAATGCAAGCGCAGTCCACATATCTAAATCCTCGACGCCGGGCAAAGCTGGCTAAGCACACAATGCCCGCAATCCGGCTTTTGGGCCTTACATACTGCCCGGCCGTGGTCGATCAAAAGATACGTGGTTATAAACCAGTCCTTTTTGGGAATGACACCCATGAGCTCACGCTCTATTTTTACCGGGTCCGCGTCTTTTTTGTAATCTATAAGGGTAACAGTGTGAGACCCTGTCGTGAGCCGTTGGAACGTGATTTCTTTCTTCCCTCCGATTTTTTCAAGATCTACGAGCCGCAACCGCTGGCTCAATCGGAGCACGTGGGTGTCTACCGCAATCCCCTCTACCACTCCATACGCATTACCCAACACCACATTGGCGGTTTTGCGCGCCACGCCGGGCAACGTCAATAGTTCTTCCATCGTCCGGGGCACCGTGCCGCCAAATGTTTCTTTAATGAGTTTTGCGGCTGCCAGGATATTTTTTGCTTTGTTATGGTAAAACCCGGTGGATTTAATATCTTTTTCAAACTGCTCAAGGTCGGCAGTAACATACTCATCCAATGTTTTATACTTGGCAAAAAGCTTCTCCGTCACTTTATTGACCATCACATCTGTACATTGTGCGGAAAGGATGACACTAACTAACAATTCCCATGGGGTTCTATATCGAAGGACAATCTTTGCGCGTGGGTATGCCTTTTTTAACACGCCGATGATGCTTTGAGACCGCTCTCCCCTTGTGTTTGCCATATCTGATCTTTACAATGATAGCACAATGAAGCTCATGAAAGCCCACAGGGTTACACAATTATTACCGCAGATTTCCCGATTTTTCTCCGCATTGGGTCTTTGGTTCGGCCTTGGCAGCCTCGTTCTTTTCAATGTTGCCATGAAGGCAACGGTCAATCCGGAACGTTCTGATGCTATTACTTCTATTTTCACCCGTCCGTACACCCCCCAGCCGCATGTGTCTTTTGCAAAACTGCTTCGCCAGGAAGACCGGCTGGAACCTGCAACCCAAGAGCTTCGCGTGGCCGCGGAGCTTGCCGCCAAAACAGGAGCGCCGTCCAATGTATTGGGCGCAACGACTGACCCAGCCAGCCTTTTGGAAACCTGGGCTACCGAGGCAGATCGCATGGCTGCCGCGTATCGCTATTGGCGCGGTGTCGCAAGCGAAAAGCCGGACTATCGCGACGCACAGCTTCAAGCGGCAACCTTAGCGCTTCAGCAATCAGACACATCTGAGGCCCGGCGCTTTGCCCAGGCGACGCTCGACCTTGACCCCAATAATGTCGGGGCACAACAACTCCTGAATATTCTCGCGAAAAAATAAGAGTTTAGCTGGATTTTTCTTCCGATTTCGGGGCTTCCTTGTCCGCCATGGCTTTGCCGTCGGCGGGTTCCTTCTTCTCCTCTGCGGCTTCGCCCTCCTTGGGTGCTTCTCCTTCCGCCGGTGCCGCTGCTGCGGCTTCCGCTGCATCGGCTGCAACTTGGGCTTCTGCTTCCTTAGACACCAAAGGCGCAACTTTTACAACCGTGAGCCCCATGTCCGTAACTACCGTCACGCCTGAAGGCGCCGTAATATCGCTCACTTTGAGCTCCTGCCCTACCTCAGCAAGGGAGCTTATATCCACTTCAATTTTTTCCGGCAATTCGGCCGGCAGCGCTTCTGCTTCCAGCTCGTCAATGACTGTCAAGAGTACGCCCACTTTGTCCGCCACGGCTTTGGACTCACCGGTAAATACCAGCGGCACGCGCGTTTTCACTTTTTCTTTCAGGTCTACCTGGAAAAACTCAACATGGAGGACTTGACTTGTGACGGGATCTTTTTGCACCGTATGGACAAGCACCGGTTTGGTCTCGTTTCCGATCGTTAATTCAACCAGTCCGGTTTCGCCCGCATCTTTGTAAACCTTGGCAAATCCGTCTGCCGAAACCACCAATGATTCGCTTTTAACCTTTTTTCCATAGACCGTAGCGGGGAGTTGGCCGGCCTTGCGCAATTGCTTAACTTTTCGCCCAACAAGGGTGCGTTTTTCTGCTTGTAATGTGTGCTTTTTCATTTTTTGAACCGTACCCGTACCAGGTGATCACCGGGAATTGTCGTATTGTACTCAAGTTGCGCTTCTTTTGCAAGGAACGCCTGATTGCCGGCAGGCAGGTTTCCTTGCTCTTCCGACGCCTCCCAAAAAATCGGGTACCGCAGGGAAAGCTGCCAGCTGGCATCGGCAATGCCCGCCTGCTTTTGGTCATACGCTTCAAAAACCGCCCCGGTACTGCCAAATACCATGCGCGCTTCCCGGCCGTATGAGACGCCAACGGAAGACATACCTCCCGCCGGCACATCAAATGCAAGCCCGACCACGGATATATCCCCTTCGGCCGACCATTCCCAAAACGGCACCGTAGGCGCGGCTATACCCGCTTCCCGCCGCGGCACGCCCTCGCCATTTACCGTGATGGTCACTTCTTTTGCGTCACTTGGCAGTACTATCTGGACATATCCGCGGTATGCCCCGCCCGCGTCCTTCGGCGGACCGGATGAAGGATTGCGGTACGAAAATATGAGAGACTCGCGGATAGTTCCGCTTTCATCAAACACCACCTGGCGCACCCGCTCCCGACCAATAAATGCATTGGCCTTGTTCACGGAAAGATTGGCCTCCGCGGCAAATACCGGATCAAATAAACAGGAATGCACATCCGCCCCGACACATCCTTCCCTCCCCCATACCCGTCCGGTCCAACCAAAATGGTCTACCAAATTTTGCACATCGGAAGCGGCAAAATACAGTTGCAGATCGCGGTTGTCCAGTCCGCCTGCTATTGCCCGAAACACGCCGGTCGGCGATACTCCGCGGCTTTCGGACAACTTAAGAAGCAACGTGGTTGCCGCGGATCCCAAAAAGTCTTTCTTTTGGGTGGATCCCGGAAAAAATTCTGTCTGCGTATAAAACAGTGCCTTGCCGAAAAAATTCTCGGCCGTAATGCGATCCGGGTAGTCGGAAAGTTCAAGCGGCCCGGTTGCCTTCAGAAGCTCCACGATAAACGGCAGCGAAACGGCAATCACCCCGTCCACGGCCGTCCCTGCTTCTTTTTGGTAAAACCACGCCGCCCGCTCCCCGCTTTTGGCAAAATCCGGATTCCAGTTAGAATCGCGCAAATACCAATGCTCCTGATGCAAGAGGTCGCGGATGGGTGTGGGCGGCGGCACATGACCTTTCAGCTGGCCGTCCAGGGCATACACGTCGGAAACCGAAACATCCAACACCGCCCCGTTTTCTACGCTCACGACCGCTATGCTTCCGATAAATCCGCCGGTGGGGCGCAGTTCCATGCTGTTTTGTAAAAGCACCAGGTATGTTTGTTTGCCGGAAAATCCGCCGATCGTAGGGTACAGCGCTAAAAATTGTTCCAGAAATGACGACGTGTCCCGAAATTTTGCAAGCGCAACCACTCCCCGCTTCCCTGCTCGGACAACCGCCGGGATACCAAACAGAAATGCGCCATCAGAAAGCATGGTAGTAAGTTGCGCCTCGGCCAACCCCACGGAATTATGTACTGCCGCAGCAGAGAGCCGGAGTTTTTCTACCAATGCGATTGCCGACCGTTCACCCGCTTCTGCACCAAACAGCGCTACCCCTACTGCTTGGGCATCCCGTATCATTTCATGCGCTCCGATTTCGGCCCTCGCCACATCAGAGAGAAACGAAACCAAACGCTCTCCGTGACGCGCCGGGCGCCCTAGTCCCACCAATCGAAGCGGCGCGCTGGATATTTTCCACGCCAACGATGCCTGGCGCACCCAATAGGATCCTGCCTGGGCCGCATAAATACTTCTCCCGTCGCCCTCCCGCAATAGTTGCCCCGACAAGCCCAATGACCCTGCGGCTACCCCCAAACTTATCACAAACCAAATCAACGGTGAGAGCCCGATCGCCAAACATCCCGCGACAAACCCTGCCCACGTCGGCCGCGCTTTTCTGGGCCTGCCACGCTTTGTACTGTCCCCTCTTCTCTCCTTGTTGCTCTCTCCTCTTTGCTCTTTTTTTGTATCAAAAATATCGGCAATAATCGAACCGATCCGCTGGGTATCGGACGCCTCAAGCACATCTGCCGCCGGCTCGGTTTTGATTTCCTCCACAATCACTGGTTCTTCCCGATTCCCGGAATCGGAGAAGCTTTGATTCCGGGAATCTCGTGCGCTGTGTTTGCGCATATCCAACACCGTCGCCTGCGACGTAAACAAAAAGGAAAATATTTCTTCAACGACTTCGATAGCAAGAATCTTCGGGTCGACAAGTACGCATTTGACGCGCGCCGGAAGTGTCACGTCATGTTCGCCGTTTCCCCACACCACCGCAAGCTGTTTTATCTCTTCTTTTTCCGTATCAAAAATATCTTTCACGAAAGCCATATCGCCCACTGCCAAGTGATAGGTAGCACTCACACCCGTTGGTCTGTTAACAAATACACGAATTCCGTGTGCCTGCAGGAATTCCCGAAGGGGGTCAGCGAAACGCTCATCCAGCGCGTCTATGCGCGCTTCTATGAGCTCATCTGACGAGCTATCAACTACTGGTGGGTCGGCGGGATTCATATATGGCGTGCTTGTATTATGGCAAAGTCCGCACCCGAAAACAACGAATTTGCGGGTATAAGGCGCGGCAATTAGACGCGTAAGAAGACATGAGCGCGAGACATTATTGATCCAGCGCCTGATTAACGAGGAAATCTGCACGTGTGTTTTGTTCTCTGGGAACATACTGGTATCGGATCACTCCCCCAACTTCTTGTTCCAGTTGCCGGACACCCATCAACAATTCTCGAAGCCTTCCGTCCTTCACCTTAAACAACCCGTTAAGTTGATTCACCACCAGCGTCGAGTCGAGATAAAATTCTATTTCAAGTTTTTCAGTGTTTTCCTTAATACTTAATACCTTATCCTTAATACTTTTTAATGCTTCTGCCACCGCCGTGTACTCCGCCACATTATTCGTCGTCTCCCCTATCCGCCTACCAAAGGAAACAACCTCTTTCCTTTTCTTCTCCTGACACACTGACACACTGACACACTGACACACTTCTATCACCACTCCCACTGCCGCCGGCCCCGGGTTGCCGCGGGCTCCGCCATCGGTATGGATAATTAATTTCATAATTTTTAATTCTTAATTTTTATTCAATTTTTAAGGCATTAATTTTTAATATTTTAAACATTTCTTTGTTTGACTAAAAATTAGAAATTAAAAATTTAAAATTTTTTCTGTTGAGGCGGAAACATCTTTAAAAGAAAAATGCCAGACAGAAGCAGCACAACCCCTTCGGATAGTACTGTAATCCATGCCGCCGCCATATATCCGTATACCGGAATAAGCCAAAGGTTTAGAGCAATGTTGATGACCATCGACAGGCCGTAAATTCCGGCCAGTGCCCACTGTTTTTTAAGCGCAATCAATGTCCACATGGTAAGACTCGTCAAAAAGAAAAACGGGAGTCCGAGGGAAAGCACGCGAAGTGCCGGAATGCTCGCGGAAAAATCAGACTTGATCATTGTTAATAGGGGAGCGGCAAACCAAAGAACAACAACTGCAACAAACGACGTGCCCAGCAAAAACCAGAAAGAGTGCCGCATGGTTCGTTTAAATTGAAAATTGGAAATTGGAAATTGGAAATTCTGCTGCTTCAGCAGCAGGGGGTATACCGCATTCATAAAAAATGTCGGCAACACCAGCGCCACTTCAAATACTTTATACGCAAGGCCGTAAACGCCCACTTCCGCCGTTGTCCGCGTGAGCGTCAGGATAAACGAATCCGCGCGAAAAAAAACAAGGTTAAAAAGAAGCGTAATTGCAAGCGGAATGCTTGGAACCAAAAGTCCGGTAACAGACTGCCGGGATAAAGAAATAGAAAGCACACTATAGCGTTTTGCCAACACAAGTGACACGCCTGCGGCCACTGCCGTGCCAACGAGCACCGCAATCGTTGCGGACAACACGCCAATGGAAAGCGGCAATACCAAAAGCAGGGTAGCGAGCGATCCGACCCCAAGGGCAACCGTTGAGAACCAGTAGTGAAGATTTTTTTGAAACAGCGCATTGGCGGTGGTAATCAGTGCCTGAAATAAAATTGCCGGCGCAAACAGCACAATGCCAAACCGCACCAATGCCGTGTAGCCCTGATCGGTGCCGTGGGGGAGAAATGCTAGCACCGCAAGAGATAAAAAAATAAGGATGGCCCCGCCGGCTACCCGCAAGCCCAACAGCCGCGGCCACCACCCGGCATCATCTTTTTTTTGGATAAAAACCGCGTTGAGCCCGAAATCCGCGAGTAAAAAAAACGGGGCAACAAACGTCGTAATTTTGGTGAAGTCTCCGTACCCTTCAGCCCCCAGACGTTTGGCTAAAAGAAATGCAACGACAAATGACGTTCCCGCGCCGATCACCTT
>Ga0075661_122_pt1 | contig 9013 bp, 3 predicted proteins | sample RifGroA1_FD_68406 | JGI IMG/M metagenome (GOLD analysis project Ga0075661, IMG submission 68406) | Microgenomates (Gottesmanbacteria) bacterium GW2011_GWA1_48_13
TATAGGATCGGCTGTCTACGGAGCCTCTCTTTCCGACTGCGATGCGGCTACAACCTCAAAGCTTTTGTGGTCCGATACCGGCGTTTTCTCCTGCGGCACCGATCAAAACACCGCCGGCTCACCAAAACTCTCGGGAATTACCGCAGCTGATGCAACTAACACTATCGATAGCTTAAATTTTGCCCAGACTTGGGATTGGAGCACGCTAACTACTCAGACTGCGATGACCTTCAGCGGAGGAACGGCCATGACTACCGGTTCGGTTTTTGATATTAACGCCACTACCTATGTCCATACCGCAGCCGAAACAGGCGAAGTCACAAACATTGCCTTTACCGACGCCTCCACCAACACCACCGGCAACAGCATCACTCAGGGCTTGAATATCCAAGCGACCATCAACACTTCCGGGGCCGGCACCAAGGAAATCAATGCCTTAAACATTGCCGCCCCGACTCTTACCGGTTGCGCAACAGGCGCCTGTACGTTTTCGGGTCTCAATATCGCCAATCTTGGTGCCTCCGGAATTACCACCAGCTACGGCATCCAGATTGCGGCCCAATCAGGTTCCACCAACAACTACGCCCTTTACAGTGCCGGCGGGAACGTCAACCTTGTTCTTGGTGCCACTGATAAGATCTTAATTGACGGCGCAACCACTGCCTCAACCGGCACGGCGGGAGTCATGGATGTTAATGTAACTTCCTTAACCGACCAAAATTCGGGAATTAACCTTGCCTACACTTCTACTGCCACATCCTCGGGCGTCACTCAGTACGGAGCCTACAATAATTTCATCGACACCCAGAACCTTACAGGCACCAGTCAAACATTTAACTTTTACAGCACATACGGACTAATAACCAAAACTGGTACCGATGCCCATACAACAGCCGGTACCACCAACACTTACGGCATTACCGGCATTGCCTCAAATACTTCGGGCGACACGGGCAATCTGGGCACCAAAAACACTTATGGAGGATACTTTAGCGCAACCGGAGCGGTAGCCGGCATCTCCGGCGCCTACGGCATCTATGCCTCGGCAACAGGCGCCGACACCAATTATGCGGGCTACTTCTCAGGTAATATGTTGGTGACTTCATCAGAAACTTCCGGCACTGCAGTTTCTATCGTCGCTGATTCGGTCAATACTGGAAGTGCCCTTTCTATCTCCGCAGACGGCTTAACCACCAGCGGTCAAGCTTTGGATATAGCAAGTACATCTGTCAGTGGAAGCAACAGTGGCTTAATTGACATGACCCTCACAGCAGACACAACAACTGCGGGCGCACTTGTTTTTGGTACGCGAGTTGCCTTGACCAACAACCCTTCGACCAACCTTAATCAAGCTTATAGTTACTACACCAATCTAACCGATAATTCAACATTGGCTAATAACGTGTCAGGATTTTTTGGCGATGTTAATTCCGGCGGTAACGCCGCAAAGACTCTCAAGGGCGGAGATTTCCGGGCAGCTAGCGCCTCTACCATAGCAGACACGATCTTTGGAATATATAGTAGTGCTGTAAAGTCTGGGGCAATCTCAGCGGGCACCAGGGATCTCTACAGTATATATTCTAATGCTGAGTCAGTTACTGGAGCCGATACTGGAGGCACGACTAATACATACGGCGGCTACTTCACTGCTGCCGGAAACGCTGGCGGGGATAGTACAACCTACGGCATCTACGCCACCGCCTCGGGAGCCGATAACAATTGGGCGGCTTATTTGTCAGGAGACGTTGATATCGCTGTCCCCGACGGCTCCACAGTTAATATAGACGGGGACGGCTCGCCGACTGCCGATCTTTTCCAAATAGGAAACGGCGATACCTCGGCAACATCAGGCGTCGATGCCCTGCAGCTTTCTTTCGGCACCTCCAACGCCTCCGGTAATGTCATCGATATTACTCCTGCCTTTGCCGGCGGAGCAACCGATCTTTTAACCTACACCGTCTTTGACATTGCCGCCTTTGCACCGACCAATGCCGCCGGCAGCGATACCGTCAATCGGCACCACCGTAATCAACGGCACCGGCCAGGTGGTCGCAGGCCAAATCACCGGCAACCTCTTTGCCATTTTCGACTCCACAACCACCGAGCAGATTGCCCAGGGCAATACCCTAACCTTTGCCGACGGCACCGATATCAACGTGGTGGTCTCGGCCACCGATACGGTCACTGTTAATAACACTTCAACCTTGGCCACCGTCACCGGCCGAGGCGCCACCACGACTACCCTTGTTAACTTGGACGGCGGTATAGCCGTTGATACTTCAAACTTCACGGTCTCGGGCGTAACCGGGGCCGTGGTTACTGCCTCGACCATTACCGCTGCCGGCGCCATTGCCGCCAATGGGGGCATTACTTTTGATCAAGCCACCGATACGGTCGGGGCCTTTACCGCCGCCGGCACCATTGACATGAACGCGAACATCCTCACCAACATCGGCAACGCCGGCACCGACTTCGTGGCCTCAACCGGCGCTCTTAATCTGGCCGGCGACCTGACTCTGGCTGCCAATGCCAACGCCACCTTTACCTCTGGCAGCGGTTCCCTGGTAATAAACAGCTCTCTTACCAACGCCTCCGATCAGGTCATCGATATTGCCCCTGCCTTTGCCGGCGGAGCAACCGATCTTTTAACCTACACCGTCTTTGACATTGCCGCCTTTGCACCGACCAATGCCGCCGGCAGCGATACCGTCAATCACCGGCTGCGCAGGGACAACCACCCTCCAAAACGCTTACGACAACTCTTCATCCCCCGCCACTATCACCCTTGACTCAGGCCAAGACGGCCTCTACTTTAATAACCCAACATCTTTGGGGACAGATGGTGCCTACACACTGCTCATCGAACAGTTGAATACAACCGGTGTAGTTAGTGTTTTAGACATTACCCAAGCCTCCAATGCAGCCGATGCCGTTAATCTCACTGCGAACTCTATTGATACAGAAATAGCGCTAGATATTTCAACAGCTGCCTTAACCTCAGGTTCTGCGATAAAAATTACTGGAAATACAGCAACCAGCCGCATCACCAATGGTCTTATTGAAGCAACCTCTGATGTTGGAGGCGGAGGTAGTCTAATTGAACTTAATCCCGACTTTTCAGGCTCCGCCGCCACAGGCTATGGCATCTACCAGTCAGCAACCGATACTACAACCGCCGCCAATACCGACTACGGACTTTACTCAACCCTTGCAGCCTCAGGCAATTTAGCCACCAATACGGCCGGAACCTACTATGGAATCTATGGAAATGTCGCCAAAACAGGCACTGATACTTCAAACACCACCAATACCACTACCCTGGTTATCGGAACAACCGGCATTGGATCAAATACAGCCTCGACAGACGATGCCCAAAACTTAAGAAATACCTACGGCGGCTACTTTTCGGCAACCGGCAATACCAATAGCACCTCCACCGCCTATGGCATTTACGCAACTTCCACGGGTGCTGATACCATAGCCAGCGGTCGGTTTTCAGCAACCGATACTAACACTTCGGGTACTTCGACCTATGGCATTTACAACACTTGGGCATCTTCCGCCGTTGTAACCGCCACTGCCCAAACGGCGTACGGGATATATAACACAGTCACCAAAACAGGTTTGGATACCTCTACCGCCGCATCTACATTTTACGGGACTTACAGTGCTGTTTCCGATTCGGGAGCTACAAATGTGGCAAGCACCAGAACTGGCTACGGTGCTTATTTTTCAACCTCTGTCGCCGATGCGGGTTCTAACAGCACCTCAAGCAGTTATGGTGTTTATTCGCTAGCAAAAGATGCAGACACCAATTACTCTGTTTTTGCTGTATCCCAGGGGAGTGCGGACATCACAGGAAGCTTCGCAGACAACAACTTACAAACCGGCAAATTATTAAACGCGACAAGTACTTCAACAAACTTGACTACTGCCAAACTTGCGAACGTCGACCACACTGCAACCTATGTTAGCAGCCAGACAAACTCCGGAAACCTCCTCAACCTAAACCGTGCACTTACCACTAATCAGGATACAATCAGCTTTCTTGACTCGGGTATTTCTTTTATTAATGAAACAATGTACTTCTCAAACACTACAGGTTCAAGCTCAACAAGCAGGGCATATGCCCCTGCCGGAACAAACCGTATAGCGATCTTGGGCATTGGTTATCAAACAGCCGCTGGCACAACCCAGGTTTCATCAGTAACCTGGGGTTCCACATCTTTTTCGTTAATAGGTGCATCCTGCAAGCAAAGCAATGGAACAGGTATTTCAGTTGAAGTCTGGTACGCTGTACTTGGCGATTCTGCATACGACAGTCTCCTCTACCCTTTTACTTTTACATTTAGCAACGGCAACAGCACAGATAATTGGCGTGCTCAGTTTTCGGTCTACACGGGGGCAGCCCAAAGTGCTCCGACCGGCTGTGTTAATAACACAGGTGCGAGCTTAACACCCTCGGTTACGATAACTAACACAGCTGGTAACTTCGCCACAGATGTAGCGGGCGTTGAGATAAGTGGTAACATGACTGCCGGAGGTTCCCAGACTAAGCGATGGGGCATAAGTGCTATAATGGCACTCGCCAGTTCCGACCAAGCCACTGGCGGAACTCCTACTAATTCCTGGACCCTATCCAACGCCGGTACCCCGGCTTGGGTAGACATCGGCTTTTCAATACCGCGCGCAGCAGCCCCTACACTGACACTTTCTGGGGCAACAGCAAGCTTTACCTCCAGCTGTACTGCTACAGCTGGTACCTGCACGGACTCTTCAAATGTGCTCTCCCTAACCCAATCGTACGCATCCGCTTCCGGGGCAGTATTAAATATCTCCAATTCGGGAACAGGTGCAAGTATTAACCTCGCTACAACCGGCTCGAGAATCGATCTCGCCACAGGATCAACGGGTAACACATTCATCATAAGGATACCTACTACGTCAACCACATCATCGACCGCCTGTGCTACCAATACAAGCCAGGGTTTAATTTGGCAAAACGCTGCTGGTACAAGAATCGCCCACTCCTGCGCGGACACTACAGCCCAAATGGAATCTTGGGGCGGGGCCTGGAATACAGGCGCAACCGACTTGGCCGAAAATTATTCAGACCCAACAAATGGGCTGGAGCCAGGAGATGTTGTAAGCATTAATAAAAACGGCCCGATAAAAGCTATCCGCAAATCTTCGGCCCCTTATGACACTGACCTTATCGGTATTATCTCGACTCAACCAGGTTATTTGATGACCGACATCAATGAGGGTACAGGGGAAACCGACCTAATTAATCCCAAGCCTGTCGCTTTAGTCGGTAGAGTGCCGACAAAAGTTTCAACCGAGAATGGACCGATTGAGGTGGGTGATCACTTAACCAGCTCCTCCATTCCCGGTGTTGCTATGAGAGCCGATCCCAGACTCGGCGCAACAATCGGCAAGGCACTAGAAGCCTTCAATGGACCTGGCAGCGGAACAATTCTGGTGTTTGTCGAAAACAACACCCGACCTAACCTGCAAACCGCCTTTGCGGACATTGATTTTGAGGCACAGTCGTTTGCGACAAGCTCGAACAATACTACAATTGATACGTTCGGAAACATAACTACTGCCGGTAATGCTTATGTCACTGGTCAACTGTCAGTTGTCAGTGGTTTAAATGTCAATTGTCAAATGTCAAGTGTCAATTGTCTCTCTGTCGCCAATGGCGCCTTCACGGTTGATGATTTAGGAAATGTTGCAACCACCGGTAACATTACCACAGCAGGTCAATTACAAGGACAGTTCTTGAAAATAACCGGCGATGCGCAGATTGGAGGGGATCTGACTGTCAATGGTCAATTGTCAATTGTCAATGGTCAGTTGTCAGTTGCTAGCATCCAGAGTCTAGAATCCAGTAACCTTGAAATCAGGCTCGGCGATTCGGCAGGCGTCAATTCTCTTAAAATCTTAGACTCCGTGAACCGTGAACTGTTAACTGTGAACTCCGCAGGCCAGCTTTCGCTGGCCGCCGACGGCGCCTATCTTTCGATCCCCAGAGGTTATATCTGTATTGACGACGATGGAGCGTGCGATGTGACCGGCCCTGTCAACGGCACAATTTATGCGGACGCCTTTGTGACCAATGGCACCGCCGACCTGGCAGAGAGCTTCCCGACTACGGATGATTCGATTGAGGCAGGCAACATAGTGGCAGTTGACCCCCAAAATAAGGAACACATCCTACCATCCGACCATCCTTATCAACCTACTATCCTCGGAATTATTTCAACAGAGCCCGGTATCACTCTCAACGCCTTCGAAACCAAGACAACCAAGGACGGTCCTTGCATCGACGACAAGGACCGTCCTTGTGAAGAAAAATCAAGTCAGAAACTGGCCTTGGCCGGCAGGGTGCCAACTAAAGTTAACCTTGAAAACGGCCCGATCAAAGCCGGCGACCCGATCACTTCTTCGTCTACACCGGGCGTCGGCATGCGCGCCGACCGCCCCGGCCGAATCGTCGGTATAGCGCTCGAATCCTTTGGAGGAGAAAATTCCCAACGGCCTAACAGCCCAACAGCCCAACAGCCTGCCGAGAGCGAAGCGATCGGCACGATCGTGGTCTTCGTCGAACCCGGCTGGTACATCGGCACGGCTTTAGCCGACAACGGCTCCCTTCATTCGTCAGGGCAAGCTAACAACCAACAACCAGCTACCAACAACCAGCTAACCAGCCTCACCAATCCCGACGGCACGCTCTCCGACTACGAACTACAAACTACAAACTACAAACTAACGGCTGACCAAATCCGCCAGCTAATAACCGACGAAGTCGCCCGCCAGCTGGATATTATTCCGACTACTGGCTACCGACTACCGACTACCGACTCGATTGACAGCCCGATTGCCACCGATTCAGCTTTGCTTGCCGAGGCCACCAACTCTGCCCGTCTTGCTGATGAGACCCAAAATACTCTTGATGAACTCAACGAGCTCCTTGCTACTACCAACTTACAACTTGATACTTTGACAGTTACCGGCAACAGTCAATTGGCCCAAACTCAGGTTGCCGGTACTTTCAGCCAGGACGGCACGCTGGTTATAGATTATGGAAGACAGATAAATGTTCTAGGCTCCACCCTTTACCTTCAAAATGATGGTTTGGCAGGAAGCCCAGATTGTCATTCTGGCTTGTCCAGAATCGATTCTGAAGTCGCTGGTGCTCCCCAGAACGACACGTGTGGAATCCTGGTCGATATCGGCGCGGGTACAGTCACTATCGATCGCGAAGGCAACCTGAAAATTACGGGTACATTAACTGCAAATAATGTAAAGACCAAGGAATTGACAATAGATACCTCAGACGAAAACGCAAAGACCATTGGCGAAGCGAAAATCGCCTCCGGCCAAAGCCAGGTGACAATCTTTACGACCGCCATCAAACCCGACGCCAAGATCTTCATAACCCCGACATCATCTGTTCAAGGACGGTCCTTGTATGTGGCTGCAAAGAGTGAATTCGAAGGCTTTACAGTTAGAATCGATAGCGGTTCTGCCCAAGGCGCAATCACCTTCGACTGGTTCATCGTCAATTCCGACAAACAGGTTTCGGCGGGATCCGATGCACCGGCCGCCAACTAGTTGACAAACAAGGACGGTCCTTGAATAATAAATCATGCCTTCAAAGAATAGAATCAAGAGCTATGTCGAAAATGGCTACTACCATATATATAATAGAGGTGTTGAAAAACGGCTAATCTTCCAAGACCGAGAGGATTACACCAAATTTCTTTACCTTCTAAAAGTCTATCTATCCCCTCCTGAAGAGCTTCGCAAAGAATATCCGCTTTTAAAAATCCATATCGTACACAACAACTTGTTTGGTGAAATTGATCTCTTGGCCTTTTGCCTCATGCCTAATCATTTCCACTTGCTGGTAAAACAGAAATCCAAACGGGCCATTACCAGACTGATGAAGCAGATTCTTACAGCTTACTCAATGTACTTTAATAAAAGACATGAAAGGGTGGGACCTTTGTTTCAAGAAAGGTATAAAGCATCTTTGGTTGACAGTGATGAGTATATACTTCACCTTTCCCGGTACATTCATCTTAACCCGATTGCAAGGGGTGTTTCGCTGGATGAATTTGACTGGTCTTCATATTTGTATTATTTAGGAAAACGTCATGCTCCATGGATAAACATTAATATCATTAAAGAGTATTTTAATGACTCGAAAAAGGGATTCTCTTATAAAGAATTCGTAGAAGATCATCTATTACAAATCGATTTACCAGACGATCTAACGATGGACTCTGAGCATGAAACCTGAACGTATTTATCAAGTTTATCAAGGACCGTCCTTGATAAAACAAGGACGGTCCTTGGTTAACTTTATATGGAGTAAGTGAAAGAAAATTTCCTGAAACTTTCTGAGAATTTAGTTTTTCTTTTAGTCGCGGCAGCGGCTGTAATATCTCCCCTTTTCTTTCTGCCTACAACTTCTGAATTTTTCGAATTCAATAAATTCACCGCCCTTCTTGTAATTACGGTGCTGGGACTTTTGATCTGGGCGGCAAGGATGGTTCTTGAAAAAAGGGCCGTCTTTACCAGAACTCCGCTTGACGTTCCTTTGATAGTTTTTGCGGCAGTTGTCTTTGTTGCCTCCGCCGCTTCAATTGACAACTTTATTTCCATTATCGGTCATCCGCAAAACCTCTGGCCGAGTTTTTTCCCTCTTTTGACTCTTGTTTTGTTCTACTTCATGGCGGTTTCCAACCTTAAGAGCAAAAAACATATCAAGGCAATTTTATGGATTCTGATTGCCAGTACAACGGCCGCTTCGGTTGTGGCACTTTCCTCTTATTTTGCCGCGTATTTGCCTTTTGAGTTTGCAAAAATCCGCTCATTTAACACGGTCGGCGTAATCAACAGACTTGCCCTTTTGCAGACTCTTGTCATTCCGATTTCCGCGTCACTTTCTATTTTTACCAGAAGCAAAACCGAAAGGCCTTTTGTAATCGGTGCAACTTTG
>Ga0075661_115_pt1 | contig 8940 bp, 10 predicted proteins | sample RifGroA1_FD_68406 | JGI IMG/M metagenome (GOLD analysis project Ga0075661, IMG submission 68406) | Microgenomates (Gottesmanbacteria) bacterium GW2011_GWA1_48_13
TGGGTTGCACCAATCTCCCTGCCCCCCGGCTCCCAACACTACTTCCCCCCCCGCCGTATTGGTCACCGCCGTTCCGGTTTTCACCCCCGCGTCCAACTGTGCTTGTGTTGTTTCCGTATACACTAAGTTATCCAAATATCTCGTCAGCACCAAAGTGCTCGTCACGCTATTGGCCAGGGGCGTAGACCAACTCACGGTCACCATCACATTTTTTGTAGACGGGTCAACCGTACTGTTTCGCAAGTAATCCGAAATCACCACTGATCTGGTAAACCCCTCCGCCGTCGTCTCCGCTCCGGTTGCCAGCTGCCAATTACCAGTTGCCACAACTGGATGATACGTTCCATTCACCGCAAAGCTTGTCCAGCCTTTATTTCGAACCGCTCTCACGGCCTCCACCGCTTCCCGCCAGCTGGCCGTCGCAGACAACCTCTGCTCTTGTTGAGCCCGCCCTTCCCGACTGGCCATTATTCCCGCCATAAAGGCCGGAATCAAGACCGCCGCCAGTCCCAGCGCCACCAGCAACTCAACTAGCGACTGCCCCTGCCGGTTAGTCCACTGCCGTAACCACTCCATAATTATTAATATGTAACGTCCGGGTCGTTTGATCTGTATCATCCGTCACCGTCACAGTCCCTACCACCGTCTCCCCAGAAAGCGGGGCAAAGGTGATTGTGTTGCCCGGGTAACTTGAACTTATAGTCAAACTGTTACCCAAATCAACCACCCCCAAATCTGCCACCCCGGCTCCCGCCCCCGTCATGGCTTTTACCTGCTCCGCCCGGATATCGGCCACCAATTGTTCCACACCCGAGAGCCTCGCCACCCGTCGCTGGCCCCCCAGCAAATTGACCGTGGTAGCAGTAATCACCACCGCCCCAATAGCCATGACCACAATCATTTCGATCAGGGTGAAACCTTTCTTCATCTTCCCCCCACCTGACCGATCAATCCGTAAATCGGGGCAATGATCGCCAGCATCATTCCCCCTACAGATATACCCACGACCACTAGTAACACCGGTTCCAAAATCGCCGTCAGCGCTTTCAAAGAATTACCCACTTCATAGTCCAGATGCACCGATACTTCCTGCATCGAGCGGTCCAAGGTTCCGGTTCTTTCCCCCGCCTCCACGAGCTTAATCATTAAGCTCGGCACTAGTTTTTTACCCCACCTCAAACCATCCGACACTTTTTTCCCCGCAATCACCATCTCCCGACATTTGGAAATCACCTTCCCAATCCGCCAATCCATAACCACATCCGCCGCCAAACTCAAAGCCACTATAATCGGCAATCCCGAAGACAAGAGCAAGTACAAACTGCGGCTAAATCTGGTCCAATCAATCTGCCGCACCAGCCCCGACACTCCCGGCAGACCAAAGACTATCGACAACACCCACTGCCGCTGGCTCCGATATAAAATAATCCCCCCCGCCACCACCACTATCAAGCCAATAATAATTAAGGCCGTGTTATCTAAAAGCAGATTCGAAGCCCAAATCAAAATTTTAGTGGGGAGCGGTAGCTCTACCCGCAACCGGGAAAATACACTCGATATTCGCGGCACCACTACCGTCAGTATCATCACCAGCACTCCGATAAATAAAGTCATTATTAACCCCGGATAAATCATGGCAAACTTAATTTTGTCCGTAAATTCGATTTCTTTTTGAATATGTTCCTGCAAATCCTTCAGGGTCGTCTCCAGAGTCCCGGCCTCCTCCGCCGCTTTAATCAAATTAATCGTCACTTTATCAAACACTCGCGGGAATCCCGCCAACGACCCGGAAATTTGCTGGCCCTGCATCAAATCCGCTCTCAGCGTCAACAACACTTTTCTTAAAGAGCCTTTGGTGTCCTCCAACAGTGACTCCACCGCCTCGGCCAATGGAATTCCCGACCCCAGCATGACCCCCAGATTTCTCAGCATCGATAGTTTTTCGGAATTTGAGAGCGTGATCATACAAACTCGGCTTTAGTTACACGCAGAACCTCTTCTACCGTCGTCACTCCGGCCGCGATTTTGGCAAATCCATCGCCCAAAATAGTCTTCATCCCTTCTGCTCTGGCCGCGCGGGCTATCACGTCCGCGTCGGCTTTTTCGATGATCAATTTCCGGATTCCCGCCGTCACTTCCAAAACTTCAAACAATCCCACCCGTCCCTGATAGCCGGACAACCGGCACAGTTTACACCCCTGGCCTTTAAATACCGGATACTTGGTTTTTATCCCCCAGTTTTCTTTAATTACATCCGCAGGAAAACTCTTGATCATTTCTTCGTGTGTCATTGTGGTTTCATGTTTGCACACCGGGCAGATCTGTCGTACCAACCGCTGGGCCAAAATCACTGCGACGGTCGATGCCACCAAAAACGGTTCCACTTTCATATCTATGAGTCGCGGAATCGCGGTCGCCGCATCGTTGGTATGCAGTGTGGACAACACCAAATGACCGGTCAACGCTGCATTTATGGCAATTCCCGCCGTCTCCCCGTCTCGAATTTCTCCTACAAAGATGACGTTTGGATCCTGGCGCAGTATAGATCGCAAACCAGACGCGAAAGTCAAATTAGTTTTGGGATTGACTTGAATTTGATTGGCTCCCCGAATCCGGTATTCCACCGGGTCTTCAATAGTAGTAATATTTTTCTCCCGAGTGTTAATAATTTTCAAAATAGCGTAGATAGTCGTCGTCTTGCCGGATCCTGTCGGTCCGGTACATAAAATTGCCCCGTATGATTTACCAAAGGCCCGCGTCAATTTAGCTAGATCCGCCTCGCTCATTCCCAGATCATGCAAGGTGTACTGCCGGGACCGGGAGCTCAACAGCCGCAACACCGCTTTCTCCCCGTCCGCAATGGGTAGAATCGACACCCGGATATCCAAATTCTCCTCTTCCAGTTGGGCACGCATCTTCCCATCCTGGGCGGCCATATGTTCATCGGTGCGCAAACTGGACAACACTTTAATCCGAGTCATTATCCGCTCGTGCAGACGTTTGGGCACCCGCATCACTTCCTGCAGCACCCCGTCAATCCGGTACCGCACCAGACAAGCACCCTCCTCGGGTTCAATATGAATATCCGAGGCCCGATTTTGGTACGCTGTTTCAATTATCGCGTCTACAATTCGCGCTACCGGCGGATCTTCCAGGACTGCCTCGGCGGTACGTCCGATGTCTTCAGCCAGCAGATTATCCACGATTTTTTGCACGTCTCCCTGATACACCCGCAAAGCGCTCTGAATATCGCGTAAGGTAGCCAAATGCGGCAACACTTTTTGTCCGGTCTTTTTGGCCACCATCTCTAGAACCGGCCGGCTGGTCGTCGGATCGGCCACTGCCACTTTCACTCCATTGGCATCTCTGGCAAAAACTACCACTTTCTGCTTTCTGGTCACTCGGTCGGGAATAACGCCAAATACCTCTTCTGGAATATCCAGTTTCGACAAATTTATAAACGGCAGTTTAAAATAGGCCGCTAGCGTTTGCCCCAGCTGCTCATCCGTAATCACCGCTTTTTCCAACAGTGCGTCATCCACGCCAATATTCGAATTTCTCGCATAGTCCAGCACCTCTTGGGCTTTTTTAGCATCCAGAAGCTTCGCTTTTACCACTACGCTCACCAATTGGTCATCGGGCAGAACCGCCATACATTTATAATAGCACTATAAACCCTCGGCTGACTTCTCTAATTCTACAAAGTCCGCTGCACCTCCGTCATCTTCAGTTTGCTGCAACTCCGCCTCCAAATTTTCAGTTTTTGTCGTACTTGCACCTGTGGTTGTACTTGTAGTCGGCAACGACACTGGTTTTTTGTAAGCGTACTTATATCCGGCCCACACCAAAACCCCAGCCAGTCCCAAAATTATCAGTATCGCTAAAATTTTCTTCATACACTTTTAATCGCGTCAGATACGGCTTTTCGCGCCGGAACAACTTTTTCTTCGTGCAAATTACGCAAATCAGTCATCAAAACTTTCAAAGTTTCCCCTACGTTAATCCTCAATTTATCCTCGGTAGAAATAGTTATCGTGTATGTCTTGGCCGCTTGGATCGCGACAGCACTTCTTGCCTCCGCCACTGCCGCCTCGGCGGCCGTCGTATCCCCACCCTGAGCCTTGACCTTGACCAATATTTCACCCATCTTGTCCAAGTGCCTTACCATGGCATCTGTCCGCCGTTTATTAATCTCGGCTATCTTAGCATCCACCCGCTCCACAATTTTCTTCTTTCTCTCGTCCCTGATATTTTCCACCTTTTGCTTAAATTCTTCCCGCTTCTGCTGCACCAATTCTCTCCTGGCCCCCGGCGTAGCGTCCGCAGCCAACACCGTCCCTACCGCCACCAAACTCACCAACCCCATTGCCAAAAACTTACCGCTCATCTTCATCTTATTACTAACCTTACCACGTCCTGCAGGGAAATCAACACCAGAAGTCCTATCAATATCGCCATTCCCCAGGCATTAATTCTTTGTTCCAACTCCACGCTGATTCTTTTGCGCCTGGCCCATTCTAACCAGATAAAAAACATTCTCCCTCCGTCTAGGGCCGGAATTGGCAAGACATTAAACACCGCTAGGTTTATCGACAACACCCCCAAAAGCTCCAATACCGGCCAACCCCCTCCTTTGGCCACAACACCTGTAATTTGATAAATTCCCACCGGCCCGGCCAATCCCTCCGGCGCCTTGCCCTTAACCAAGCTCTTCCCCATATCTCTCAACCCTGCAAGCACTCTCCTTCCCCAATCCAACGTCGTATTCACCCCCGCCCCCACCGCAGATATTGAACATTGAGCACTGAGTACTGAGCACTGCTTCATCTCCAAATATGGAAATTCGGCAATGGCTACTCCCACCGGCCCCTGACCCGAAGGCGGATTTTCTCGGGGCGTAATCCGCATTACTTTTTCTTCTACCCCCAACTCGGCAATCCCCTCCAACAGCTTCATTCCCCCCCGTCGCACTGTCAAATTCACTTCCAATCCGGCCCAGGACCGCATCAGTCGGCTAAACTCATCGCTCGACTCAATCTTCTTATTCTCTACCGCTACAATCCAGTCCTCGGGCTTAATCCCCGAAAGATCGGCAGGAGATCCTTCCTCCACCTGCAATATCGTCACTTGAGGTTTTTTTACGACCGGCACCCCTACCGCCGTATACAAGATTACAAACGCCGCCATGGCCAAAACCACATTCGCGACCACCCCCGCTCCCACGACCGTCATCCGCTGTTTGCGTCCCCGACTCCAAAAACTTTTTTTCCTCTCCTTCTTGACTGCCGTTTCTTCCCCGAATAACTTCACGAACCCCCCAAAAAGCACCGGATATATCGCATAAGTTGTGCCTTTGTATTTAAAAGAAAATATAGGGGGTGTAAACGGCAATCCAAGCGCAAACTCCTCCACTCTAATGCCCAAAGCCCGAGCCGCCGCAAAATGCCCCAGCTCATGCACCAAGACTAAAACCGATAATAATCCTAAAAAAATAAACGGTGTCATGTCACATCTAAACTGTCACCAGTTCCTCTTCCTTAATTTTACCAATTTTTTCAATTTCTGCCATCGTCTCATCCGTCATTTTCTGCAAATCCTCCTCTGCCTTCTCTTGTTCGTCCTCGTTTATCTCCCGCGCTTCTCCCTGCCGCTTCAGCTCAGTCATCTTGTCATGGCGAATCTGTCGCACCTTAACTCGCCCGTCCTCCAACTTAGTATGCAACAACTTTACGTATTCCAACCGCCTCTCGGCAGTCAATGACGGCACAGCAATACGAATTAAATTGTTATCAATCACCGGCGAGAGCCCCACATTAGCAGCCTCAACATCCCGCTTTACATCGCCGATTATTGACTGGTCGTACGGCGTAATTACAATCGTTTGCGCATCAGTTACGGAAATTGTCGCCAGTTCCACCACCCGCATCCGAGCTGTTCCTCCATATGCCCCAACCACGATGTTCTCCACCAATGCCGAGGTGGCCCTCCCGGTTCTAATCGTAGCAATATCACCCCGCGCAAAATCCACCGCCTTGGTCATCCTCGTCTTTACCTCTCCCAAATCCATATATGTCTATATTACCACTACCTTAAAATCCGTCACCACGATATTCTCCCCCAATTTCCCAATTGTTTCTTTAACCAGTTCGGAAATAGTTTTAGACGGATCACGGTTATATGGCTCTTGCAATAATATTTCTATAGATTCTGGCTTATTCGCCGCCATCTGCATGGCAATTTCTTTACCCAATTTTTGAAATTCATCAGTCCTAGCCACAAAATCCGTCTCGCAAGCCAACGCCACGAGAGACGCCACTCTCCCCGTATGATGCACGTATGAAAACACCGCTCCGGCTTTTACTTGTCTATCCCCTTTCTTCTCCGCCCTTTCCAATCCCTTTTTCCTTAATATCTTAATCGCTTCGTCCATCTTTCCCCCGGCTTCTTCCAACGCCATCCGGCAATCCGCAATCCCGACACTAGTTTTTTCCCTCAACTTTTTAATATCTACAACAGAAACTTTCATTTTTTCATGGCGTCCGCCATCGCGCTAACTACTAATTCAATAGATTTAACCGCGTCATCATTAATAGGTATCACATAATCTATCCCCCGCGTCTCCCCATTCGTATCCACCATCCCTATCACCGAAATGCCCATTTTATTGGCCTCCCTTACTGCCACTTCTTCCCTGTGTGTGTCCACTATAAACAACGCGTCCGGCAGCTTGTCCATATCCGCCACTCCTCCCAAAAACTTTTCCAGCCGGGCAATCTCCCGATCCTTAAGCAGCTGCTCCAGCTTAGTGTACTTCTTCAGTTCTCCGGCCTCCCGCTTAGCTTTCAAATCCTTAAGCAGCAACACCCTTTTTTGCATTTGGACAAAATTGGTCAGCATCCCCCCCACCCATTTTTGCGTCAAATACGGCATACCCACCCTTATTGCTTCCCGTCTAACTATTTCCTGGGCTTGACGCTTGGTTCCCACAAACAGAATCACTTTGCCATCGTGAACGAGCTTCTTCACCAATGCTATAGCCTCATCCAGGCCCGTCTTGGTTTTTACCAAATCAAAAATATGCACCCCATCCTTCTCCCCGTAAATATATGGCTTCATGGCCGGGTTCCACCGCCTGGCCTGATGTCCAAAATGGCACCCAGCTTCCAAAAGTTGTTGTAAAGAAATATCAGTCATTCATTCTCCTTATACCTCCCCCGCCAGCTTTTAACAAGGAGAATCAGGCGGAGTGCGAAATAATTAAATACATTCTACCAACCTTTATCGTTTTTTTCAATGCGACCAATCACTGCCGTATAACATTCCCGATATGGGTATCATCAAGAATCCTTGCCTGCATTCCATGAAATTTCACTTTTAAATCTTCTGGGATCTTTTTTAAAACATCACCATCAATCGTTTGGAACTGATTTGAAGTGATTCCATACGCACTCAATAAGTCTTGTCCCACTGAGTTGGCAAAGTTAGCAATTTCTTCTCCCTGCGCTCTCCTCTTCAAGTTGAAATATAACATCATCAGTGGTGTTCTTTCTGCAAATGACGCTTGATTAATCAATCTCATTAATTCTCTTCCCACCCGTTCCTTTATTCCCTCCACATCCTCGTCTAATTTGCTAATCACCTTATCCAGATCCCCTAGCCGGTTAATATTTCCACACACCCAATAATTTAAAATATCTAAGCCGGTAGTAGGCTCCACTAGTCTCCCGTCCCTCTCCATTCTCTTCATGTGTTCTCTAAATTTCCTTTCCATCTCTACTTCATCAACCCCGGGCATGAAAGCGTAAAATTCATCGCCTTGACGTCCTAAATCAGTAAATCCAAATTCACCCATCACCTCGGCAACTATCGTCAACGCTTTGTCTCCCGCTGCATGCGAAAAAGTGTTGAGGTGTTTAAGGCCTACCATATCTAAACCAAGCACGACTCCCTTCCCTCCGGATTTTAAATGTTCAGCGATATTTCTCCGAACTACCGAGTTTAATGATAGACCGGTTACCGCATCTTTTTCCCCCTGAACAATTCTTTCGGCTTGGTCTACCATTACATCACCGACAGCCACAGCAAATGCTTGTTGCGAAGTCGGACCCTTCACCTCCGAAGCATTTATCTCCAAAGTATCAATAATCTTTTTGGTCAAATGAGCCGCTTCCCAGGCGACATGTTTATCTCTGATCGATTCCCCTCGCGTGTCAACCATCCTGGCATTTTATCACAAACATTCTCCGGTTCCCTCAAGTAGATTCTTAAACAACATTGCCACAGTTACCGGCCCGACGCCGCCAGGAACGGGAGTATAAAACGAAGCTTTAGCTAGCGCCTCCGGAGTAAATTCTGCCTCGGGATACCCCACATCAATCGCTACCAATCCATCACACACCATATCCGATTGTATCAGCCCAACCTGCCCGGTACAACTGATTACGACATTGGCCGTCTTAATCTTCTCAATATCAAAATCCTCTTTATCCATACCCACTGCGTTTGGAAAAACTTGCATTAGTTTACGACCAACGAAACCATGACAGCCTACTATTAATATCACCCCCTTACGTCCCCCTCTTAATTTAAGAGGGGGATCAGAGGGGGAGTTATATAGAATTTCCACGATTGCTCTCACCACCGCTGGCAAATAAAGGCTATCTTCCCTCAATCCATCTACGTCTTTTTCAGGTGAAATATTGGTTATCAATTCTTTAGCGCGGGGGTGTGGAAGCTGGACTATAATTCCGTCCTCATCTCCGTCAATTTTATTCATCACAATTTCCACTCCCAGTCTCTTGCCAACTTCAACTTTCTTCTCCACATACTTAGCCCCGGAAACATTGCTTGGATCCAAAAAGATTGCCAACTTAGCTTTTTTCTTTGGCAACATAGAGATTATCCCCTCGGCAAACTTTCTCCCATCAAATTTCATTAAAT
>Ga0075661_124_pt1 | contig 6867 bp, 6 predicted proteins | sample RifGroA1_FD_68406 | JGI IMG/M metagenome (GOLD analysis project Ga0075661, IMG submission 68406) | Microgenomates (Gottesmanbacteria) bacterium GW2011_GWA1_48_13
CGGGCCACGTCGCGTACCGCTGCCCGGGCCAACATGCGGCCAAAAGTGCAAATTTGGGCTACTTTGTCTGCGCCGTATTTTTGAGTAATGTAGGCGATAACTTCTTCACGGCGGTTGTCCGCCACGTCTATATCAATATCAGGAGGAGAGGGGCGAAAAGGGTTAAGAAAGCGTTCGAAAGGTAATTCATAGCGCAAGGGATCGACTGTGGTAATTCCTATCACGTAGGTCACAAGAGATCCGGCGGCAGATCCACGAGTGTTGGTGATAATTCCGTGGTCCGTGCACCAATTGACCAAATCTCCCAAAAGTAAAAAATAAGGGGAGTAGCCTTTTGAGCAAATTACTTCCAGTTCATACTCCAGCCGTTTTTTGACTTCGGGTGTGGGGTGAGGATACTTAGATTCCAAGCGGGCATGAGCCAACTCTTGCAAATATTCGGGGGCCGATTTTTTATCGGGAAGTTCGATTTCGGGAAAATACCATTGGCCCAGTTCAATTTCTACTTCACATTTGCCGGCTATTTCACCGGTATTGGAAAGGGCATCAGGTAAATCCGGAAAGATTTGTGCCATTTCGTCGATCGATCGGAGGTGAAAAGTTGGGGTGTCAATATAGCGTAGACGGTCAATGTCGGAGACGTTTTTGCCAGTGGAGATACAGACTAAGGCATCTTGGGCGGTGGCATCGGTTTGATCCAGATAATGCGCGTCGTTGGTGGCAACTAATTTAATACCTACGTCACGGCTTAATTTGACAATGCCGTCTACCCATAAATTTTCAGATTTTTGCATCTTTTGGAGTTTGTCCAAAATTTTGGGATTGTCTTTAACTGTGGCAAAATAATCCGCGTATTGATGGCGCTGAATTTCCAGATAATAATCATCCTTAAACAATTCCTGGTACCAAAGAACGGCTTTTTTGGCCGCAGTGTAATTACCGTCAATTAATAATTGGCCGATTTCACCCTTAGGACAGGCGGAGGTACAGATAAGGCCTGAGTGATATTTGGCCAGTAATTCCTTGGTAAAACGCGGCTTATAATAGAAGCCCTCCAGGTGGGCGATGGTAGACAAGTGCATGAGATTTTTGTAGCCGGTGTGGTTCTTGGCAATAAGCAGGAGATGATTACTTTCCGACTTGCCCTCTCCTACATAGCCTTCCATGCCGATTAAGGGCTTTATTCCGGCTTTTTTAGCGGCTTTATAAAATTCTATAACTCCGTACATCACGCCATGATCAGTTAAGGCTACCGCAGACATATCCAGCTCTTTAGCCCGGGAAATAAGTTTGTCTATTTGGGTGAGACCATCCAGAAGGGAGTATTCGCTGTGAACGTGAAGGTGAACGAATTTAGCGGACATAAGTTTCCTTGCGTTTGCAGGGGCCCAGCCCCAGTTTCCGGATAAGTTATATTAATTCTTCAACAGTCCTTTTGACAAGGGCCACATCAACATCGCCAAGCTCTTTTTTGATTTGGCCGATCAAAAAGAAGAGGGCTTGTTGTTTGCCGGATTTGAGGTCGGCCACGGCTTTGGGGTTGGCTATCAAAACTTTGCTTACTACTTCCCGATCAACCTCTGCGGACTGTGTGGTTTGCAATGGCCGCTTATTGACCAATGCGTTAGCCGTGGCTTTGGAGGGATTTTTTAAAAACTTAGCATACATGTCTGGATCACTGCTAATTATGACTGCGTACTGGGAAGAAAGCTGGTACCTATTGACTAATTCTTCCCGGACCCGTGCCGGAAGTACGGGAAGTTCTGAACGCCAAGATTCTATTTGCGCTTCAGTGAATTGAAGTGGAGGAATATCCGGCTCCGGAAAGTAACGGTAATCATTGGCTTCCTCTTTGGCCCGCTGGCTGACGGTTTCTCCCGTCGATTCCTTGAAGCCTCGCGTTTCCTGAACCGGAATTTGGCCCGATTCAAGTAATTGAATTTGCCGAGTTACCTCGTAATCAATAGCTTTTTTGATAAATTTAAAAGAGTTGACATTTTTGACCTCGACCTTGTAATCAGGGAGGTCGGGGTGTTCAGGGCGTTTGATAGAGATATTGGCTTCCAGACGCATGGAGCCTTTTTCCATATCCGCACTAGATATGCCCAAAGCCCGAATTATTTGTTGTAACTCTTTTAGAAACACATCACTGTCATCACTGTCTTTAAAGTCGGCTTCGGTCACTACTTCCACCAATGGCACTCCGCTGCGATTAAAATCGATTAGTGTCATATTTTCCTGATGTTGTAACTTTGCCGTATCTTCCTCCAGGTGCACCCGGGTTATTTTGTGTCCCAAAAGTTCTCCATCATGGCAAAAGGGAATATTGTATTGGGTAATCTGATAACCCTTGGGCAGGTCGGGATAAAAGTAGTTTTTGCGGTCAAATTTGGAAAATAAATTAACTTGGCAACCCAGAGCCAGACCTAGTTTGATGCACCATTCTATGGCGCGGGCGTTGGGAACCGGCAAGGTCCCGGGCAATCCCAGACAGACAGGGCAGACTTGGGTGTTGGGGGCTTTGCCAAAATGATCGGCGGGGCAGCAGCAAAACATTTTAGACGATGTCTCCAGTTCGATATGGACTTCAAAGCCCAAGACCGTTTGCCAGGACACAATCTCCTTAAAGTTGCGGTTTTTGAACATGCCAGGAGGTTGTTTGCTGGTATGCGTAACCAGCTTGAAGTAATAGTTTTTCAGAAAACATAGGTCCTTGTAATTGCATACCCACCGGCAGGCCAGTTTTGGTAAATCCACAAGGCAATGCGAGAGCCGGAATACCGGCGGTATTGGTAGTCAGTGTGTAGATGTCTGCCAGCATGTTTTTTACGGGGTCGTTGATGAGTTCTCCTAATTTGGTGGGCGGTGTGGGCGAAACTGGGGATAAAATCATGTCACAGCGGTTAAAAACTTTTTCAAAATCCTTAACAATCAATGTTCTGGCTTGTTGAGCCTTTTTGTAGTATGCATCGTAATAGCCGGCAGACAGAGCATATGTGCCAATCATGATCCGGCGCATGGTTTCGGGAGTAAATTTATCCCGGCCGTTTCCGTATCTAATGCCGTCGTAGCGGGCTAAATTGGAACTGGTTTCGCTGGGAGCCAGCAGGTAGTAGACAGAGATTCCATACTCTAAAGTTGGGAGAGACACTTCCTCTACTTTGGCTCCGAGATCTATAAATTTTTTGGCTGCTTGCAAAACTAATTGTTTGACTTCGGAGTCAAGACCTTTACCCATGAATTCTTTGGGAAGACCAATAATTTTTCCTTTTATGTCTTCCCTAAGGTGGGATAGATAATTCCCTACTGGTAGGGGAGATGACGTTGCGTCATACGGATCTAGACCGGCTATATACTGTAGAATTAGGGCGCAGTCTTCGGCTGTTTTGGCAGTAGGACCGACGGTGTCGAATGAAGAAGCGTAAGCGATACTGCCATACCGGCTAACCCGGCCGTAAGTAACTTTGAGACCGGTGATTCCACACCAACCTGCGGGATTGCGGATCGATCCCCCAGAGTCTTCGCCAATGGCGAAGGAGCACATCCGACTGGCAATGGCGGCCGCCGGTCCTCCACCTGATCCCCCGGCTACTCGAGTAATATCCCAAGGATTCCTGGTCGGACTAAAATCGGTGTTTTCGGTACTACCCCCATGCCCCCAAGCATCCATATTCATTTTTCCCAATAAAATAGAGCCGGCGGAATTCACCTTGCTCACTACCGTGGCGTCGTATTGGGGAATGTAGTTGGATAGAACATTGGATCCCGCAGTGGTGCGTAAGTCTTTGGTAATATACGCATCTTTGAGAACGTAGGGGATGCCGGATAAAGACGTGGTTAATTTAATCTTTTTAGCGTGGTTTAAAACTGTTTTGGGATTTACTTGGGTGATAAAGGCGTTGATTTTGGGGTTCAGTTTTTCGATTTGTTCTAAACACTCCGTGGCAATATCCACCGCGCTGATTTCTTTCTTTTTCAGCCTGGTTGAGAGATTACTTATCGTGTCATCGACTAGCATTGTTTAGGAAAATATGGATTTAACTTTGAAAAAACCTTTTTGGGGAAGCATGCGGCTGGTATCTACTTTATCGGGGCGGGTAACGTTAGTTAATCCGGTAACTTGGAAAGTGGGCTCGATATTAGAGGTGTCCAGATCCTGAATGTGATTGACTAATTCAAGGACGTTTTCTAAATCCGTTTCTAATTTTTTGAGTTCGACGTCAGAAAGAGGAAGGTTTGCCAACTTGCCCACGTGCTTTACGTCCATATTTATTTTTTTATTTTAATGGCTTGAATAATTTCGGATTCACGGAAAAGAATGGTTTCATCGCATGTATACATGAGGCCTTTATTAGAGATATCCTTAAATGCCCCTCTTCCTTCGTTGGAAACATTTTCTTTGATTTTGTGGAGAAAATTCTCTCCGTCCACAAAAAGTATTGTTTTTGACATTTAGGCATCAAAAAACCTCGTCGGGCCGTGAAGCGTGAACGAGGCGTTGATAATTTGTAGTATATCCAAACGGAAATAACAAGTCAAGTTTGTCATACCCAAAGTTTAGCACAAAAACTTAGGACATTTGTTCTAGGATTTTGATTCTTTCCGCCAGGGGTGGATGGGTGTTGAAGAGACCAGAAAACCAACCAATGGCGTCGTGGCGGTTCTTTAAGGGATTGACGATATAGAGGTGGGCAGTAGCTTTATTGGCCGCTTCCAGAGGCTCTTTATCTGCTCCTAATTTCTTGAGAGCCGAAATCAGTCCCGATGGTTGGCGGGTCAATTTTACTGACGATGCGTCGGCCAAAAATTCCCGGCGCCGGGAAATGGCCAGCTGAATTAATTGGGCAATAATGGGCGACAACAAAGCCATAACCAATCCCAGGATCATAAAAATAGCCCCCGATCCTCGGTTTTCGCTGTCCCGCGAGCGACCGCCAAACCAACTGGCTCGCAATAACCAATCTCCCAATAAAGTAATGAGTCCGACCAGAACGGTAACGACTGACATCAGGCGGGTATCATAGTTGCCGATATGCGACAGTTCGTGCCCTATTACTCCTTCTAATTCCGTACGGGTAAGAGTTGATAATATGCCAGTGGTGGCGCAAATTGCGGCATGAGCGGGATCACGCCCGGTAGCAAAAGCGTTCATAGCCGTATCGTCAATCACATATAATTTAGGCATCGGCAGCCCCGCTGCCAGACACAAGTTTTCACACACCGTGTAAAACTGAAAATCCCGTCGCTTGTCGGCTGGTCTGGCCCCGGATAGCCCTAAAATAATCGAGTCGGAAAAATAATAACCAGCAAAGCTCATCAGGCCGGAAATCACCAAAGCGATGCCGGTGAACTCCAATCCCGTGGATTGATATCCGTAGTAGGCGCCGATGCCTTTGGCGATCAGTATGGCAGACAATATAACAAACGCCACAAACCCGGCTATTACCAGCCAGCTTTTGCGCTTGTTGGCGTCGACGGATTCGTAGACGTTAATCATAAAGCAACTGCGTTATAAAGCAATTTCGTTATAATGAAACTTTCGGCGTTTTGGTTTCAGCGTCGCTGACGCTCAAAAAATCACCGGATGCGGGTGTTTCAAACCCTTTTTCGGTCTGAAAACCAAAAGCGTTGGCCACCAATTTGCTGGGAAAAGTGACTAGTTTGATATTGTAGTCGGCGGTCAGATCGATAAGAGTTCTGCGGGAATACATGACTTTGTCTGATGTGTCCAATATTTCAGAAACTTTGGCTGAAGCATCTTTTCCAGATGAAATTAGTTTTCTGGCATCGGATAGCATCTTTAAGATGCCGGTTTCGTGTTTTAGATACGCTTTGGCGGAGGTTTCTAAATTAGGAATGAGTTCGGCTTGGCGTTTCAGTTGATTGCCGATTTCCTGAATGGAGGCGGCAATGCGGGTGCGCATGGAAGCCAAATCGTTATAAACACCAACTATGTATAAAACCAATCCACCGGCTACTAGTCCTAAAACTAAAGTTAAATTCATTTATCTCTCACCTCCTAACAATTTTTTCATATCGGTAAGGTTTGTGGTGTTGATTGTATCACTTTTGGTGGCCCAGCCGCGACGGGCAACAGAAACGCCATAGCGCATAAATTCTAATTGGTCGGCAGCATGGCTGTCGGTATCTATCACTATTTTAACTCCATATTTAATGGCTTCCCGGACTTGGACATCAGGCAGATCGAGGCGATTTGGCCAGCCATCAATTTCCAGCCATTTTTGATTTTCGACGCAAAAATCAAAAATCCGCATCCAGTCCAGTTCTACCCCTTCTCTTTCCTGTAGTAACCTGCCGGTGGGATGGGCGAAAAATTTTACTTTCGGATGATCAAAGGCGGACAAAACACGGTCGGTCATAGCTTTTCGAGACAGGCGGAAGCTGGAATGAATGGCCACACAAGCATAGTCTAATAACTCTAAAGCCTTGTCTGGTAAAGCTCTGCGTCCATCAGATTGGATATCTATTTCCAGGCCATTGAATACATGTATTACTCGTTTTTCACTATGAACAACTTTTGTCCTCTCTTGAATTAAGTCCATTATTTGTTTTTCACTATGGTTTGACACGCTGGGGTTATGATCAGTGATCCCTATATACTCATATCCTAACTGGTGACTCTTGGCTACTAACTCCTCTATACTGGATACGCCGAGGTCGTGAGAGGGCTCAATATCAATATTGCTGTGGATTTGTAAATCCCCTTTGATATCAGAAAGTTCGACTAAATGAGGGAGTTTGTGCTCGGCGGCCAATCCTATTTCACCCGTGTCTTCGCGCAATTCCGGAGGGATCCAATCCAGGCCGAGGAAGTTGTAGAATTTTTCCTCAGAAGGAAATTCATAA
>Ga0075661_126_pt1 | contig 5336 bp, 7 predicted proteins | sample RifGroA1_FD_68406 | JGI IMG/M metagenome (GOLD analysis project Ga0075661, IMG submission 68406) | Microgenomates (Gottesmanbacteria) bacterium GW2011_GWA1_48_13
GTCGTTCTTCGCAGCGTAGCTCCGGATCTGGTAGTTTATCAGACGGTATTTTTGTCAGTTGCCATAATTGCCTTTGTCTTTTTTGCTACTCTGGATTATCAAATTCTTGTTGCTTTACATTTGCCTATTTATGTTACCTCCCTCATATTTCTTCTCACTCCGTTTATATTTGGCAGTCACAGCCGAGGAGCGCTTCGCTGGCTCCAATTCGGTCAAATTTCTCTGCAACCGTCTGAAATAATCAAACCCTTTTTACTCCTCACGTTTGCTTTGTTAGCCACCAGCAGTTATTCTAAAAAAAGCCTGTGGTTAATTTTATCTTTTACCCTGCCGGCCATAATTATTTTTCTTCAGCCGGATTTGGGGACCACTCTGGTCTTGGCAATTGGCTGGGTGACTATATTTTTCTCTCAATTTTCTCTTCGTCGCATTTTTCTCTTAGGCTTAACTGCGACCATCATTCTCCTACCCTTGACTGGGATATTTCTTAAAGGTTATCAAAAAGATAGACTCTTGACCTTCATTAATCCTTATCAAGACCCCCTGGGTAAAGGTTACCAAGTTATTCAATCAGTGATAGCTGTTGGTTCGGGCCAGTTTTTTGGTCGGGGACTAGGCCACGGTACTCAGTCTCAACTCCGGTTTCTCCCCGAACGTCACACCGATTTTATTTTCGCCTCACTTAGTGAAGAGTTGGGCTTTGTCGGTGCCGGACTTGTTCTAATTCTCTTTGTAGCCCTGCTGCGACGGATATACTACCTTTCCCAAGCAACCACCAGGCCCCTCGTCACCTTGTACTGCTTAGGAGTCCTGACCCTGCTCACATTTCAGACTTTTATCAACATCGGCATGAATATAGGCCTGGCCCCCATCACCGGCATAACCCTGCCATTTCTCTCCTATGGGGGGTCATCTCTCCTGTCACTGGGAATTACCCTAGGACTGGTTACCTCTATGGCCAGGCACACCACTTCCGATTCCTCCTTTCAAATTAGCTAATATCCAGTATATAATAGCCTCCGCTATGCAAGCCCTGGTCAAAATAGGCACCTCTCAATATTTGGTTCAACCCGGACAGGAATTATTGGTAGACCGTCCCCAAGTCGACGCCGTCCTCTTGATTTGCGATGAAGATAAAGTTCATGTAGGCCAGCCCACAGTAGAGGGAGCCAGCGTCATTTTAAAAGACTTGGGAGAAATTAAGGGAGACAAGGTCCGTACTGCAAAATTCAAAGCCAAAAGCCGCTATCGCAAAGTGCGGGGTTTTCGCCCCACCTACCATCGTGTCAAAGTCGTGAAAGTAAGTCTTGACACTCGTGAAAAAAAGGAGTAATTTGCAACCATGGCACACACCAAAGCTGGCGGAAGTACTCGCCAAAAAGGCAATCGTAGGGGAAAGCGCCTCGGCGTAAAAATCTTCGGTGGCCAAAAAGCTATAGCCGGAAACATCATTGTTCGCCAAAGAGGCAACCGATTTCATCCGGGTGCAGGTGTAATGAGCGGCCGTGATTTTTCCTTAATTGCTCTGCGTGACGGCATTGTCAAATTTATTCGTCGGGCAGGTCACCAATTGGTGGCTGTAGAATCATGAATCAACAAATCGTCGACCTGGAAATAGATTCCCTTCAACCCAATCCTCTCCAACCCCGCGGCATAATTACCCCGGAATCCTTAGTCGATCTGGTCGACTCGGTTCGCGAGCATGGAATACTTGAACCTTTAGTCGTAGCCAAAACTCCGGCCGGCTATCAAATTATTGCTGGTGAACGCCGCTGGCGCGCCTCCAAACTAGCGGGTTTAAAAACCGTCCCTGTTATTATCAAAGAAACCACTCCCCAAGGTATGCTGGAAATGGCTATTGTGGAGAATGTCCAGCGCACTGATCTCAATCCCTTGGACCGGGCCAAGGCCTTCGACAGATTAATTTCCGAATTCGGCCTCGGCAATAGCGAAATTGCTCAAAGAATCAGCAAAAGCCCCGCCTATGTCAGTAATTCCATGCGTCTCTTGACCTTGCCTGACGCTCTTAAAGATGGACTGCTCACCGGACTTATTAGTGAAGGCCATGCCAGGGCTTTGGCAGCCATAGACGACACCCGGTTGATTGTAGAAGCGTACAAGATCATTCTCAGAGAATCCGGTTCTGTTCGCCGGGCAGAAGAGCTGGCTCGCAAGATGCGGGCTCAAATCGGCAAAAAAACTAAAGGAAAATTCACCAAAGCTCCCCACGAGGTCAGTGAAGAGATAGATCGCTTGCGTCAGGAAATTGAAGATGCCTTGGGGGGAAAACCCGCAAGCCAAGTCAGACTTTCCCGCTCCCGCGCCGAAACCAGACTTACTATTATTCTCAAAGGCACGCTCGTTGAGACAGAAGAACGCTTACAAAAAATCTCTGTACCTTTGGTGGGGAATCAGTCCGGCTCTGTTTAGAGGCCAATACCTAATCCAAGCCTTGCCCACAATTGCCTTTCTAGATATAGGACCAAACTCTCTGGAATCGGAACTATACCCTCGATTGTCCCCCAAAGCCATATAATATCCCGCCGGAATCGGATACGGCACTCCATCCCGCAAAAAAGACTTCTCCAAAGTTAAATAAGACGGCGGCAGATACACTTCCGGCAACTGAATGTTATTTATATATACATACCCGTTTTTGACCATAATAACTTCCCCCGGCATGCCAATAATTCGTTTTATATAGTCGCTGTTTGCCGGTGGCGGAGCATGAAAGACAATTACGTCTCCTCTTTGCGGCAAACCCCGTTTATAGCTAACCTTATCCGTCAGGATATATTCCATATTCTGGAAGCTGGGAAGCATAGAATTTCCGTCCACTTTATGCGGCTGGAACAGGAACAAATAGATCATCATAAACACCGCAAAGGCCAACACCACCGGCTGAAGAGCTTCCAAAATTGCCGATCCTCTCCTCAACTTATTCATCATCAGAATCATTATAAAGGGTTGCTCCTCAAACGAGCAATAGCAACATGTTAAAATTTCCCCATTATGAACATCTTGTTTTTGACCAGATTGTATTGGCCCCATGTAGGTGGAGTAGAGAAGCATGTGGAGAAAATATCAGAAATTCTGAAAAAGAAGCACGAAATCACTATTGTTTGTGAAAAACATGATCCCAAACTATTTGATTTTGAGTCCCGGCAGGGGATTAGCATATACAGAATTCCCGGCTCAGACAAATGGACCATTTGGAAGTGGTGGCTGGGACATCTTCAATTAATTAAACAGGCGGATATTATTCACATCCACGACGTCTTCTTCTGGTTTTTACCTTTTCGACTCCCCTATTGGACTAAAAAAGTTTACATGACCTTTCACGGTTGGGAAGGAGTTTACCCTATTCCTTTCAAAAATATCCTCTGGCGTAAGTTGGCCGAAAAACTCACCCGTGGTAACATTTGTGTCGGAGATTTTATATCTAAATGGTACGGCACCAAGCCGGATTTTGTAACCTATGGCGCGGCGTAAGACAGTACTATTCTTGGGGAGAATGGATCCGCATATGGGATATGATTACTGTGTTCAGTTATGCCGTCGACAGGGATGGAAACTAGTAATAGCCTCGGGTGATAGGACAGATGTTCCCCAGTTAATAAAGCAAGCAGACGCAGTTTTTACCACTGGATATTTAGGGATGCTGGAGGCCTACATCAGCCGGAAACCCGTGCTCACAACTTGGATCAACCCAGTCAAAGAGGATTATATAAAAATGCACCCCATGTATGGTAAAAATTCTGCCGCGTGTTATCAATGGGCCAAAAATCAAACTTGGGATAAATTAGCTGATATTTATGAAAAACTATGGCAAAAATGAAACGAAGTGAAACCCTTCCGAAACTTCAGCGTAGGAGGGTAAGCGTCGTTGTCACGGTTCTTAACGAAGAAGCCACTATCAAGAGATTATTAGACAGTTTAATTAATCAAACTCTCAAGCCCAGTGAAATAATTATAGTTGACGGCGGCTCCACAGATCGTACTGTAGCAACGATCAAAAAATATAAAGTCACTTTATTAGCCAAAACCGGAAACCGCTCTGTGGGTAGAAATTACGGCGTAAGCAAGTCAAAGGGTCAAATCATCGCCTTCACCGACGCAGGGTGCGTACCGGAGCCTAATTGGCTGGAGAAGCTGATTGAGCCATTTGCCGACCCTAAAGTTCAGGTAGTAAGCGGTTATTACAAAGGCTTACCCCAAAATATTTTTCAGAAATGCCTTGTTCCTTACGTGTTAGTCATGCCAGATCAAATCCGGGGTGAATTTTATCCCTCCACCCGTTCCATGGCCATGCGCAAAAGAGTGGGGTTCTTTGATGAAAAGTTGAGCCACAATGAAGATTATGCTTTTGCTGTCGCTCTAAAGAAAAAAGGCGTTGAATTTTATTTTGCCCCCAATGCAGTTGTGGGTTGGCTACCGCGTAAAAATTTGCGCCAGGCGGCTTGGATGTTTTTGCGTTTTGCCATCGGCGACGCCCAAGCCGGCCTATTGCGACCGAAAGTGAAACTGCTGTTTTTGCGCTATTATGTATTTTTCTTTCTAATTTTTATCAGCGTCTATTTTTGGTTGCTGGCCATACCGTATTTAATTTGGTCCATCTCCAAGAACTTCAAATACGTCAAAGATATCCGAGCCATTTACTGGCTGCCCACATTGCAAATCACTGCGGATATAATGGTCTTGTTCGGTACTATTGTGGGACTCTTGTCCCGAATTAAATGAGCTACTTAAAAAAAGCTGTTTCAGGCATTTACTGGACCGGCGCTCTTCGCGCTTGTTTACGCGTCTTCACCATCATTCGAACAGTCATTCTCGCCCGTCTTCTCATCCCAGCCCAATTCGGCATTTATGGAGTCGCCTCACTTGCCCTAGCTTTGCTCGAGACTCTAACAGAAACCGGTATCAACGTTTTTTTAGTCCAGGAAAAAGACAGCGATAGTTACATCGACACGGCCTGGCTGGTTTCAATCGCCAGAGGGACCATAATTTCTCTCATCCTCATCCTCTCAGGTCGTTTCATTGCCTCTTTTTTCAAATCGCCTTCTTCTCTCACCCTCTTACTTCTAATTAGTCTAGTCGCTTTTATTCGCGGGTTTATCAACCCATCCGTCGTCACTTTCCAAAAAAATCTCAAATTCAACAAAGAGTTTCAATTTAGGTCGGTGCTTTTCCTAATCGAAGCCTCAGTAACCGTGGTATCAGCGTTTATAACTAAATCCGCGGTCAGTTTCGTCCATGGGCTTTTAGCTAGTTCAATCTGCGAAGTTGCTTTCTCCCTGATTTTCATAAAACCCCGTCCACGCTTCAGCTTTATTCCG
>Ga0075661_131_pt1 | contig 5208 bp, 6 predicted proteins | sample RifGroA1_FD_68406 | JGI IMG/M metagenome (GOLD analysis project Ga0075661, IMG submission 68406) | Microgenomates (Gottesmanbacteria) bacterium GW2011_GWA1_48_13
CCTGAGGGACTAATATAGTCTGGAGAACTACCATTACAAGAATTATTGTTGGCAGAGCTGCATTTTTCCCAACGGTGAGCGATACTGACAGGATCCGTACTTCCAGGGGGACAGGAGCTGACACTCCCACCACAATTTAATTCACAACCATAAGTCATCGACCCATTGCTCACGCTATTTATCGAACAACTTCCACAAGGAACAGGACCCTGCCCACATTGATTCCATAGCCCTCCACCGGCTTTAGACTGTTTAATTTCTTGATTGCGCTTGACTTGCCATACGCCAAAACCCAGACCAACCACCATCACCATCAGCGCAGCAACACTCCCGATCAGCGCCCCCGTACCCCACTTTTTCTTCGGTTTAACAACTTGTGCGTTGTCACTAACCGGAGCCGGCGCTGGAGTTATCGAGGGATCAATGACCGGCGTGGGTGGAGGCGGGGAAACTGCTTCCTCCGTCGTCGGTATAATAGTCGGTGGCAAATTAGTTTTCTGATCTTGGACAGGGTCCATGTGCGAATTTAAAATTTTAAATTTGAAATTTTAAAAATTGATTAAAAATTAAAAATTGGTAATTAAAAATTTAGGCAGAGAATTTTCCGTAGGAAAAGGCTCCCGCCGTAATAAGCCCTGCTCCCAGTATGAACAAAATTAAAGTTGGGGTCAAGTTGCCGGATTGGGGAGTGCCTGATTCCGTGGATGGATAAGCAATTCTAGGAACCGGAGTGGGCGACGGTTTAAGCTTTGCCGATGGCGTAGCCGTCTTGGCCGGGACGTTGCTTACTCCCGCCGCTTCCACCACAAAATTTCTCTTTATCGTCTTTTTTACTCCATCCACAATACTGGTAATCGTCACCGTATGTTCTCCGGGTTCCAAATTTCCCGGCACGCTGTAGGACCAATCGCCGTTTTGATCCGTAGATACCTTACTGGTATATACATTATCTGACTCTACGGTTATGGTTATTTGCGTTTCCGCGGGCCCCTTTCCCATAATCTCCGGCCTTTGGCTATTCACTCTTTCATCAAACTTGGGTGAAGAAACTATCAAAATCTGTGCCGACCCACTCTCCGCTTGCAAAGCCTGTGCCGAAAACTTCGAGCCAATATTTGCCACTTGTGTTACCGGGGCAGCCTCTTCTTCCCTATTAGTTGTTCCCAAGGTGATTTCCGCTACTGGTTTAGTCTTGCCGGCTGTCGTTATCATTGTCGCAGTTCCCAATCCTCCCGCCTGTACAAACACCTCCACCCGCTCACCGTCTTTATCATAAGCGGCGAAATTAGTTAGATCAGACGACCTGGCAGTTGATAGAGGAATCACCCAAGATCCACTAGCTTGCGTTAACGCTGCCTGTGGCACCATCCCCCCCAACCCTAAATAAACTATCGCCCCGTCCACCGGATCTCCACTAGCCGTGACCACCTGTCCATAAGCCACATCGGCCACAGGAGGATTGCGCAAAGTCACCCCCGTAGTTATTTCATATAAATTTCGGTCGGACCCGATGCGAAAACTATATTTAGTCGTAGCCTTAAGTCCTTTTACCGTCACCAAATGAGTAAAATAGTTACCGGTATCTCCTTTTTCCTGATCCCTATCGTCAGAGACTACCAGTTCGGGATTATTTTTTTCACCATATTGCACATACCCCGAAGTTGACTTAGGTGTAATCCACGACACGATGAAACTCGAATCCGTAATATTGGTCATCTTAACCTGACTGGGGGTTTCTTCCACAGCCGCTCCCACCAGACTGCGCAGCGGCTTATTTAAGAGAATGATTCCAGCCACCAATCCACCTATCGCTGTTATTATTCCCAAGATAGTCGGGATAGTCAGTTCTCGTTTTCTCATGGTTCTCTCTTTTCTATATCATCTATCACTCCCAAATCCAATACCGGATTTACTTCGCGCAACTGTTCGGCCAACACCGGCGCAATCGCGATCTTTGTATAAGCCCGGTAGACTTCAAACCCCGCCCACGACACCACCGTGATCAGAGTCATGACCAGGACCACCACAATATCACGATCAACCTTATTCTTTTGCATAAGATTCTAATAGACCTCTAATCGTCATGTTCAAGATGCTCGATTTTTGGGTAATTTGCATATTCTCAATCGTCATTAATCTTCTCAAATTTTCCACCCTCCCTAAAAATAACCGGAGTTGAGCATAAGGTCCCTCTGCCGTAATTGTAAACTTTTTCTCATCTTCCAGGATCACCGTTATCTTTACTCCGCTTTGGGAAGCCAGGCTTTCCATTCGCTTTCCCCACTTTCCGTATTGGGCAGCCGCCGGCAAGGCTTCGTCCAAAAGAGCTAACCTCTCCTCATTTTCTAATAGTAACTGTTGCCCCACAATCAAGGCCGAAATTTTTTTGTCTAATTTTTTTTCCACCTCTCTCTGTTGCTTGATTTCTCCCCAAAGTGACGCAATCGTTACTAAAGTTGGCTTCAAAGCCACCACCACCAAAACAATTATCAAAAGGAGCGACAGCACCAAAAACAAACTGGCTTTAAACATCGGCTGTTTCTGTACCGACTGCAAATATCTGTGATATCTAACTAAACTGCTTTTGTAATCAAGTGCGGCCATACTTTACAAAGTTAACCTCAAACTAAACCGTATTCCTTGCTGTTTATCACCCGAGACATTCACCAGCTCCACTTCTTTCCAGGTCTTGTCCTGTGCCAGCCTACTTATCACTTCTCCAATTATTGTGTCGCTTTCCGCTCTCGCTTCTGCCACTACTTCTTGCGCCGATGCCGTCAGACCGACAATTTCTGTTCCCAACGGAAGTTTATCCATGATCCTATCTATTGCAACCGTGGCCTTAAATTGATTATCTATAATTTTTCTTGCCGTCGCCAACCTCTCCTGCGTTAATCGAAAATTGCTTTCGGTATTGGCCATCGCCGCCAAGACAGCCTTTTTTCCTGTGATCCTATCTCCCAAATCCGCATAGTCTTTGTCTAGTTTAAAGCGGGACAAAAATGCTGCAATTACCACCAACTCCGTCAAAATTACTATGTACCTTCCCGTAGTCAACGCCCACTCCAAAAATCTTCCCCAAAACGATCCTCCAAGCTCCGTTTTTGACAACAAATCTATTCCGAATTTTCCTTGGGCAGAAGACATGCCTCCAGTATACCAAACCCAAAGCTATTTTTTTTGCAGCAGTTTAGCCAGCCTCGATTTTAACCTTGCCGCTTTATTTTTTTTTTATGAATAACGTGGGTCTTGGCTGCCCTATCTAGCCGCCTGTAGACCGCCGTCAAATTTTTAATCCCTGGGTGTTTGCGTACCGCCAACACAGCTTCTTTAAACGTTTTCTTTACCCGCAAATTAATGGCTGCCCTGCGTCTGTCAGCTCTTTGTTTACGAATTGCACCTTTAGTTACAGGCATGGCTGTATAATAGCATACATGCGGGATATTTTCTTCAAAAAACAAAACAGCATCCTCTCCGCCGCTTTCATCATCATGGCCACTTATGGCTTGGCCCATTTAGTTGGATTAGTCAAGACTCGCTTACTTATTTCTTCCTTTTTTGGCGCCACCGCTCAACTTCTGGACGTCCGCCGCTTTTATTCCCACCTTCACTCGATACCTGGCTAAAGACGAAAAAGAAGCTTGGGCCATGACTTCCGCCACCATGAATCTGGTTATTCTCGTCTTTACTTTTCTCTCCGCTCTAATCTTTATATTCGCCTATCCGCTTTCCCGTCTTATTGCTCCTGGTTTTTCTGTCTCCCAAATTGGCACCATGGTCCAGCTCCTGCGGGTGATGCTGGTAGCTCAAATTTTCTTCTCTATCTCCGGATTTTTAACCGGTATTATTCAGTCTCATCAACGTTTTCTCATTCCCGCCCTGGCACCGGTGGCATACAATCTGGGGATTGTTGCCGGCATCGTCTTTCTCTCTCCCACTTTAGGTATTCTTGGTCCGGCTATGGGAGTCGTCTTGGGCGCGGTTTTACACATGCTCATCCAACTGCCCTTAGCTTTCCGCCTAGGTTTTCGCCCCTCTCTGTCTTTAAATCTTTCTCACCCCGGAGTTCGCGAAGTGGGCAGTCTCATGCCCCCTCGGGTTTTGGCCTTGGGTATAGACCAAGTAGAACAATTTGTCGCCGTCACCTTGGCTTCACTGCTCTCCCCGGGTTCGTTATCCCTGCTCAACGCTGCCCGCCTGCTTTTTACCATCCCTACCTCCTTATTTGGAGTCACCATCGGCCAAGCCGCCTTTCCCGTTCTGGCTAAAGAAGCCGGCGAGGATAATCTGGTTCAATTCCGTCGGACCTTGGTTTCCTCACTTTTACAAATTGCCTTTATTGCTCTTCCCGTCAGCACACTATTTATTATTTTGCGTATCCCCATTGTCCGTCTCGTCTTCGGAGCCAAAACCTTCCCTTGGGCAGCTACTCTTTTAACCGGTAAAACCCTGGCTATTTTAGCCGCATCTGCGGCTTTTTACGCTGTCATGCAATTGGTTATCAGGGGTTTTTACGCTCTTCATGACACTCGCACTCCTTTATTTGTTGGCCTGGCCGCTGCCATCTTCAGTTCCCTGGCCAGTATTTTGGCTGTTTCTTGGCTGGGGTGGGGGATTCTGGGGATAGCTGCTGCCATCTCCAGCACCGCCATTATAGAAACCCTGGTTTTAGTCGTCCTTCTCTCTCGCCGTCTTTCTGCTCCCCACGAGATGATTGTTCTTTTTGGCTCTCTTCTTAAGATGATTACTATCAGTTTCGTTACCGGAATTAGCCTCTGGATACCCATGCGTCTATTGGACAAGTTTGTTTTCGATACTACCCGCACTCTTCCCCTGCTTCTGTTAACCGGAATTACCACCCTCATCGGTTTATCGGTTTATTTTTCCCTTTCAGCACTTTTCAAAATTCCAGAACTGGCCACTTTCATCAATTTAATTAAACGAATTGTCAAGTGGAAAGACATTCTTTCCCCCACTCCTTCAGAGCCTGTCATTCTCCCCGCCCCGGACCAGAATTAGCTTCAATTCCTAAAACCCACCGTAGTGCTTCAAGTGCCGCGTAGACATTTTCTGCTTCACGAAAAAGGTCTGGGTTTATCTGGGCTATTCTTATTAATACCTCATAATTGGCTCTCTGTTCCTCAATTCTCTTTTCTATTTCTCCCGCTTCCTTCATACTAAAACTTCGCACTCCAGTGATCAATTTCC
>Ga0075661_132_pt2 | contig 4373 bp, 3 predicted proteins | sample RifGroA1_FD_68406 | JGI IMG/M metagenome (GOLD analysis project Ga0075661, IMG submission 68406) | Microgenomates (Gottesmanbacteria) bacterium GW2011_GWA1_48_13
GAAATCTTTCAGGATATTGCCGACTTTATTGGAAGCCAGGGAGAGTTCTTCAAACGTAAACTTTCGTGTGGTTCCGTCTTCACCCTCCCAATAGAGCGCTATTTTATTTTTGCGCCAGGTATGGGTGTGCCGGTCGACTGCGTTATATGCGGCATTTATTTTGCCGTCAAACCAGTCCAGTTCTTTGCGCGCGCGGCTCCAATCAAAACTGCGCCGAACTGCATCATAATCGTGGAGGTTAAAAGAGGCAGAAGCGTCCCTACTTTTTTTATAAACGACAGCCTTCATGCGGCAGTTTTATCCTTCCTGGCTACGAATTTTTCGTCCAGGCGCTTGAGGTTTTCCATGACACCGGTATATTCCATCTCATCCTGCGGTCCCATGGCAGGGTTGAAAAATCCCTGCGCCCGGATGGCAATAGTTTTTTCCGCAGCTTTGGTTCGGATCACGTCCCAGAATGGCTGGTCAAAGTAATCGACCGATTCGGTAAGTTTGCCTTCGTGTACGCAATAGCCGGCAGCAGAAACGATTGTCGGGCCGTCAAAGAATGAAATAATGGTGTTTTGTTTCACCGGCATTACCGCTACATGGTGGCTCCCGCGATTGTCTCCCAATACATAGTGCGCCAGTGCCCACGGAGAGAGAATTTCCCCGGTTGAAGGAAATTGTTTTTGAGTGCGCACTATGGCTACCGGGTCATCTTTCCCTACGTACTTCCCCGCGATATTATGTAGCCTGCTGGTAGAGGCAACGGCCGCAATGAGGCCCGATGCATTTTCTACCACGCTCTCCACTATATAGCGGTTTGGGTCACGTAGAAGTGTCGCAATGTCGTAATAGTCCACGGGCACTTTCAGGCTGATGACTTTGTCATGCTGCGTGTGGTTGACATCCATGATAGTATAGGTAAATCCTTCTCGCATTTCAGGAGCCAGAAGCAATCCCGCATTGTGATAGGGATCTGCAAAACAACTAAAAAGAGGGTAGTTAAATATACCCGGCCCACATTTGTCTGCAGCAAATACGATAAAGGGCTCGGCAGGGCGCTCTTCAATTTCCATCTCACACGATCCCGGTCCCATGCCACGTACGTTTCCGGAAAACGCATCTTTTAAAAGATCCTGCCCCGCGCCGTATAAGCCTTGGGCTTTGGCTATTTTGGTCGTCTCCACAAATGTATCCCAGGCAAATTTATGGATATCGGCGTTATCCGTACCCCGTGTGTGGATCATAAGAAGCGCGATATCGTCACCCGTAAAGGTCACTCGGGCATCACTTAAAAGTCCGCTTTTTATGGCTCCAGCAACCCGATCGTTGGCTTTGGCAAGCATCGCATCGCTTGGCCGATTATGTCCGCCTATGGATCCTGTATCTGCTTTTATAACGGAAAGTGTGGTTTTCATATCATTACCTCCTTTGAGCGCAACGCCCGCCTATCGGCGAGGCAGGTCTGCCAATAAATTATTGCCGGTCATCTCGGCAGGTATGGAAATGTTTAAAAATGAAAGGATCGTAGGGGCAACATCCGCCAGTTTTCCCATAGGGAGCATGATCGGTTGTCCTTCAAATGATTGGTCAATAAACATAAACGGTACCGGAAACGTAGAATGCTCTGTGTCCATCTGACCATCGACCGTAAGCATCTCTTCCACATTACCATGATCTGCAGTTATCACGCAAGTGCCGCCGCGGGCAAGCACCGCCGAGACAATTTTTCCTACACATGTATCAGCTACTTCACATGCCTGAATAGCGGCCTTGATATTCCCGGTATGTGCCACCATGTCCGGATTTGCAAAATTGATAAGAAAAAAAGAATACACATCTATGGCAAGCCGGTCAAGGAGTTTTTGGGTTAGTTCAGCTGCCGACATTTCCGGCATGGTGTCATACGTGGCAACTTTAGGAGACGGGACGATGATGCGGTCCTCGCCTGGGTACGCACTTTCGTGCATGCCGTTGAAGTAATAGGTCACAAACCGCTCTTTTTCCGTTTCAGACAGCCGAAGCTGCCGGTGGTTTTGTTCGGAAAAAAGATATCCGATCGGGGTTTTAACGGGTTCCGGCGGATACGCAACCACACACGGCAAATCTTTTTCATACTCCGTCATGGTGACGAAAAAAAGGTTCGGAAGCGTAACATTGCGTTTAAACGGCTTATTTCTTGTATCTTCCTCCACGATATGTTTGTGATAATATTTCACCGCATACGGATCAAAAGATACAGAAGCCTTCTGCTCTTCAAAATTCGGCAGGGTAAATGCCCGCGTGAGTTGCCTGGGTCGGTCTATCCGGTAATTAAAAAATATGACCGCATCATGATTGGTGATGCGCGGGTATGGATTGCCTGTTTCATCTAGCATTATGGTCGGTTCTATAAACTCATCTGTTTTGCCATCCTGGTATGCCTTATCAATTGCGGCAACGGCTGAGGGCGCGGTACGCTCTATGGGTTCAGTCAGGGCCCTGTAGGCCGCCTCGGTACGCTCCCAACGGTGATCCCGATCCATTGCATAGTAACGTCCCATGATAGTTGCGATTTTGCCTACATTCAATGTTTTTAAGCGATCCTCTACATCGCTCACAAAGCGTTTTCCGGCGGTCGGCGGAGAGTCACGGCCGTCTGTAAATAGGTGCAAATAAGCCTTGCATTCACATTTGTACTGCTCTTTATACTGCTTCATAAGGGTGAGCAGTGCCCACAAGTGCTCACGATTAGAATGTACCCCTGCATCACTTATAAGGCCCATGAGGTGAAGATGTGAATGGTGCTCATTGACATACCGGATGGCGCCTAAAAACGCATCATTAGTAAAAAAAGATCCATCGCTTATGGCCATGTTGATACGCGGCAAATCCTGATAGACGGTTCTGCCTGCACCCAAATTGATGTGTCCGGTTTCCGTGTTTCCGTCTTCACCGGCCGGAAGCCCTACCGCTTCCCCCGATGCCGTAAGTTGGCCGTGTGGATACGATGCCCAAAGTTTAGGAATATGGGTAAGGTTTGCCTGAGAAATTGCGTTTCCCGGCCCCGGGGGGGCCAATCCCCACCCATCAAGCACAATCAGAACGAGCGGCTTATTCATACGTGTTTATGCTTTTGCGAGGGAAAGTTCAGTTTCTATTTGAAGCAGTCGGTTGTATTTGGCTACGCGTTCCCCGCGTGCCGGGGCGCCGAATTTTACATACTCTGACTGCACTGCAACGGCTATATCGGCAATTGTACGATGCATTTTATATCATGCTTTTTAGCTGTTGCCACCACCTGCAAAAACTCCGTAAGCGTGCCGATCTGGTTGGGCTTAAGAAGGATGGCATTACATGCTTTTTCAGCAATTGCCCGTTCCAATCGTTCTTTGTTGGTTACCAATAAATCATCGCCGACGATCATAACATCGTTGCCGATTTCGCGGGTTACGGCCGCCCAGCTGCCCCAATCATCTTCTTCTATGGGATCTTCCAGGACTAATAGCCGGTATTTATTGTGGAGATCTTTAAGGTAATTGATAAATTCACGGCTGGAAAGCGCACTGGCACGGTCTTTTATCTGATATCCGCGGGTTGTTTTAAAGTGCGTAGCAGCCACGTCGAGTCCGAAAAATACTTCCACGCCGAAGCGGTAGCGGGTGGCGCGTATTGCTTCCATAAGCACTTCCATCGCGTCCATATTGGTATATAAATTTGGCGCAAATCCGCCTTCGTCGCCCACGCTGTGCACGGCATTTCTGTACGCCAAAATTTTTTTCAAACTATGATAGAGCTCTGTGCCCATTTGTAACCCCTCATGATACCTCTTGCCGGTTGCAGGAATGAGAAAAAACTCCTGGAAGTCCAAGTTTCCTGCTCCGTGTTTGCCTCCATTGATAACGTTAAACAGCGGCGTAGGTATACGTTCTAATTTCACTGGATGGAGCGCGGAAAATATCGCATTGATATATCGATAAAGCGGTATATTCTGACTAGTAGCAGCGGCCGATGCCGAGGCGAGCGAAACGCTTAAGATGCTGTTGGCGCCAAGATTTGCTTTGTTCGGTGTGCCATCCAGAGTATTCATAGCGTCATCTAGCGCTTTTTGATTGGATGCATCCATGCCGCGCAGTTTGGCGGCAATGGGTCCCGTTACATTGGCAACCGCTTTGGTAACCCCCAGGCCGCCAAAGCGTGCTTCGTCGCCATCGCGAAGTTCTACCGCTTCATATTTACCGACCGATGCTCCCGACGGCACAGATGCGGTACCACGGTAGCCGCTTGTTAGAATGACTGTTGTTTCGATTGTCGGATTGCCTCGGGAATCAAGGATCTCACGGGAAAGTATGGAGTGAATTTTCGTGTCCATAAGGAAAAGACGACAAGACAGTAAGACAACCAGACAA
>Ga0075661_132_pt1 | contig 1468 bp, 1 predicted proteins | sample RifGroA1_FD_68406 | JGI IMG/M metagenome (GOLD analysis project Ga0075661, IMG submission 68406) | Microgenomates (Gottesmanbacteria) bacterium GW2011_GWA1_48_13
ACTTTCATTCTCTACTGCGCACCGCATAAGCTGATGCAAACACTGGAAGATATGAAAAATGTGTTTGGGGATATTGACATCGTTGTCGCGCGGGAACTCACAAAGGTTCATGAAGAAGTGTGGAGAGGAACTATCTCTGCAGCACTTGATTGCTTCGCAAATCCGAAAGGAGAACTTGTGCTTCTCTTTAATATTCTTCAAGCGTAGAGGTGTCACCCACGGGGAGGCCCATTTCTTTGGCTTTCAGGATCCGGCGCATGATTTTGCCGCTTCGGGTTTTGGGCAGTTTATCGATAAATTCAATCTCTCTGGGGTACGCGTGGCCGGCCAAGTGCTTCTTCACATACTGTGCTAACTCTTCTTTTAGTTTGTCTGCCTGTCTCTTGTTTTTTATTTCCTGCTTTTTGTTGTCTTCGAGCACCACGAACGCTTTGATGATCTCGCCCCGCATAGCGTCGGGTTTACCGATCACGCCTGCCTCTACCACTGCAGGATGGGCTACAAGAGCTGATTCCACTTCAAACGGCCCGACACGCTCACCCGAGGTCTTTATGACGTCATCGGCTCTGCCAATGAACCAAAAATAGCCATCTGTATCTTTCCACCCGCGGTCGCCGCTTATGTACCAGCCGTTTTGGAAATAACTATTGTATTTATGCGGACGGCGCCAGATCGCCTTCATCATGGATGGCCATTTGGGACGCATAGCGATATTGCCTTCTTTATTTGGACCCAATTCACGACCTTCATCATCCACAATTGAGGCCACAACCCCAGGGATCGGCTTGCCCATGGAGCCTATTTTTATATCCATGCTCGGGTAATTGGCGATACAAATGCCACCGGTTTCCGTCTGCCACCAGTTATCATGAAATGGCTTACCCAGCACCTTTATGCTCCAATGGATGGCCTCGGGATTGAGCGGTTCGCCAACTGAAGCCATGTGTCGAAGATTGGAAAGGTCAAATTGTTTGATAAGCGTATCTCCCGCTGCCATAAGCATGCGGATGGCAGTGGGCGCCGTATACCAAATGGTAATTTTGTACTTTTCCAACAGGCTGTACCACTTTTTTGGATCAAATCTGCCGGCATAGATGAGAGACGCGACCCCTACGGACCAGCTGCCCAATATTTCATACGCAATGCCCGTCACCCAGCCCGGATCGGCGGTACACCAATAGGTGTCATCGTCTTTCAAATCCAGCACCCATTTGGCTGTCATATGCTCCTGCAGGATGGCGCGGTGCGTGTGCACCACTCCTTTGGGTTTGCCGGTCGTGCCCGATGTATAGAGCATAAACGCATAATCATCCGGATCCATATGGGCAATGGTTAACTCGTCGCTTGCCCGCTCAAATGATTTAGTAAAGTCCGGGGTATCGACCGTTAGGATATGTTCCAAATGTTTAAGCTTTTTTCTGATTTTATCCACGCGCGGCTTTAATTCGCTTGTGGTAATAAGGACTTT
>Ga0075661_130_pt1 | contig 1395 bp, 4 predicted proteins | sample RifGroA1_FD_68406 | JGI IMG/M metagenome (GOLD analysis project Ga0075661, IMG submission 68406) | Microgenomates (Gottesmanbacteria) bacterium GW2011_GWA1_48_13
GGCGGGAAAGGCGATTTTTGGGACCGATATACTTACCCATAATTTTTTATCCTTCGACTCAGCTCAGGATGACACTGCGGTGTCACCATTTGAAATGGGCGAAAGCTTTGTTGGCTTCGGCCATCCGATGCATATCTAACTTCTTTTTAATAGCAGCACCAGTGTTGTTTACGGCATCGGAAATTTCGGCAGCCAGTTTGGCGCCAAAGGAGTGATATTGGGAGTTGGAGCGATCACGAGCGGCCGCGATCAACCAGCGAATGGCTAGAGAGTCTTTACGCACGCCCCGGACAGGAATTGGGACTTGGTAAGCGGCCCCGCCTATCCGGCGAGCGCGAACTTCCATTTGGGGGCGGATATTTTCTACGGCTTGGAGAAAGATTTGCAGAGGGTCTGATTTAAGTTGTTGTTCAAGTAAGGAAAGGGCTTGGGGGCTTGGTAAACTTGTTTTTGGGCTACGGTCTTTTTGCCGTCACGCAAGCAACGATTAATGAGCTGAGTAACTGTCGGGTGGTGATAGACAGGATCAGGTTGGGGATGACGAATTTGGGCTTTACGGCTGCGCATATGGATTAGCTGGCAGCGGCGGTGGCGGGCCCGGAAGTGGCCTTGGTCCCGTATTTAGAACGGCCTTGGCGACGACTTTCAACTCCGCCGGCATCGTATTTGCCGCGTACAATGTGATATTTAACTCCGGCTAAGTCTTTAACCCGGCCGCTACGCACCAAAACTATGCCATGTTCGGCCAAGTTGTGGCCAATGCCGGGGATGTAGGCGGTAACTTCGGTTTTATTGGAAAGGCGGACACGGGCAACTTTACGCAAGGCAGAGTTGGGTTTACGCGGGGTCATAGTTTTGACCAGAGTAATAACTCCCCTCTTGAAAGGATCTGTCGTAGAAATGAACTTACGATTTTTGGAGTTGAAGGAACGGCGCAGCGCCGTAGCCTTGACTTTTTTGGTCTTTTTGATCCGGCCATATCTAATGAGTTGGTTGATAGTAGGCATGATTTACGGTTTCTAATTATACTATGACGGCGCGGTCAGGGCTAGTTGGAATAAGCCGGCCGATGATAACATTTTCCTTAAGCCCCAAGAGAGGATCGACCCGACCTTCGATGGCTGCATCAGCCAACTGGGAAGTGGTTTCGATAAATGAGGCGGCGGAGAGCCAGGAGGCAGTTTTGAGAGCGGCCCGAGTAATACCCAGAATGACTATTTGGGCAGTGGCGGGTTCGCCACCAGCGGCCAAGATGCGGGCATTTTCAGCTTCAAAGGCAGTGCGATCGAGAATGTCCCCGGGCAAAAGAGAAGTGTCGCCGGAAGTTAAAATACGCACCCGGTCGGACATTTTGCGGACAATGACTTCGAAATGCTTGTCATGGATGGGGATGCC